>Ga0326727_10000665_pt1 | contig 138212 bp, 117 predicted proteins | sample MB2enrmetagenome_FD_207643 | JGI IMG/M metagenome (GOLD analysis project Ga0326727, IMG submission 207643) | Lab enriched peat soil microbial communities from McLean, Ithaca, NY, United States - MB29MY | ecosystem: Environmental > Terrestrial > Soil > Wetlands > Peat | place: USA: New York... | reverse complement strand
CACCAGGACCATCAGCTCCCCTTCGGTAACGTCCAGGTCGAGGTCGGACACCGCCGCGAAGCCGTTGGGGTAGACCTTGCTGACCTTGTCCAAGTTCACTGTTGCCATGGCCCCTCCAAAGAGCTCAATGAGCAGGCTTGACCCCTGCAATCGAGATAGAGGATACTCCGTCCGGACCGACTCCCACCACGACCTCTTCCCCACCACAGTGCACCGTGGTCCCCTATGTTGAGATCGGAGCCGCCTACCTTGAGATCGGGGCCGCGCCTGCCCCCCCAGTTGAGGCGCTGGAGTTGTGTTGCTGGACCTGGGGCGGCGACCGGGGGCCGTCAGCGCGCGACAGCACCTGCTGCCGCGAAGCGAGCGTGGGGCGGCGCGGTTGAACCCCGGACCACCAGCTCAGGCTCGAACAGCAGCCGCTCCGATGTGGCCGCGGTCCCGTCGATCTGGCTGGCGAGGAGCCTCACCGCCGCACGGCCCATTGCCTCGATCGGTTGGCGGATGGTCGTGAGCGGAGGGTCCGTGCACATCATCAGAGCCGAATCGTCATAGCCGACAACGGACACGTCTTCCGGCACGCGCAGCCCGAGCCGTCGTACAGCCCGGATCGCTCCCAGGGCCAATGGGTCGCTGGCGCATATGATCCCCGTCATTCCCCGGTTGACCAGGCGCGTCCCGGCGGCATGGCCAGCTTCCAGTGCGAACGGCACCCGCTCTGTGCGGTCCCCGCCGCTGGGGAGGCCCAGGCGCTGGATAACGGCATCGAATGCGGCAAGGCGTAGGCGGCTCGGCATGTGGTCCTCCGGCCCGAGGATCATCCCGATATCCTTGTGACCGAGGGCCTGTAAGTGACTGACGGCCTGCTCGGCGGCCACGGCGTCGTCGGTCGCCACCAACGGGAACGCCAGGTCTTCGCTCGCGGCGTTGACAAGCACGACGGGCAAAGCTCGCTCCTGCAGCAAACGGTAGTGCTCGTGCGGCGAATCGCCCTCCGCGAAGTTGCCCCCCGCAAAGATGACCCCGGACGCGTGCTGGTCCAGGAGCATGTTGACGTAATCGACTTCCGACAACCCGTTGGCGCCGCTGACGCACATCACGGGAGTGAAGCGAAGTTGGGCCAACGCACCGCCGACTACCTCAGCCAGGGCGGGGAAGATCGGGTTCTGCAATTCGGGCAGCACCAACCCCACGAGCCGCGCGCGCTTGCCACGTAACTTGGTAGGTCGCTCGTAACCGAGGACGTCGAGGGCGGTCAGGACCGCCGTTCGGGTGGCCGCCGACACGCCCGGCCGGCCGTTGAGCACGCGGCTCACCGTCGCTTCACTGACCCCTACTTTCCCTGCAACCTCGGTCAGTCGCTGCGTCACTGACGGCAAGTGTACGCCGGCCTCTGCCGCCTCGCTCGCGTACCCCGGGGCCGGAGGCCCCTGGCCGACGGGCTGGCCGGGCCTGCGCGTGTGCTGCGACCAGGGTGCGATTGGCTGCGGTCAACTCTCCCCATGATGCCGCCTGGCGTCCTCCCTAAGGTTGTTGTCACGTTGAGCGTGTTAGTACGTTTCTTGCAACATTCGGTCCCATCCAGTACCTTAGCCCGTAAGTGGGCTAGCATACGAGCCAGGGGCGACAGCCGGTGGGAGAGGTTGAACAACCGGTGCGAGAGGTTGAACAAACGGGCCGACCATCAGGCCCGGTCCTGTCCGCGCGTCGGGCTCAGCAGGCGTCGAGGCCGAGCTGTCCCCGGACAAGTGAGAGCAGGTCGTCAGCCACAAAGGCGGGCACCGGGTCCACCGGCAGATCTGAACAGCTCGTCACGCCCGACAGGACCAGCCCGAACTGCGCGCCCACAAGCCTGGCAAAGAGCCCGTCAGTGTCAGGCCTGTCCCCCGCCACAACGTTCAACGGGCCGTAGCGGGCCCGTACCAGGGCCGCCAGGGTTTCGTGCGGCTTGCCGGCCACCTCTGGCCGGCAACCACTCGCCGTCGCCACGAACGCAACGATCGCCCCCGCGCCGGGCACCAGGCCGTCGGTGGAGCCCCCTGTCGGGAAGGTGGCGTCGGTGTTCGTCGCGACGAAACGCGCCCCTTCGCGCACGGCGGTGGCGGCTGCGCCCAGTGTCGCGTAGTCAAGGTCTACCGTGCGGCCCACCACGACGGCGTCGGGCTGCTCCCGCGCCCCGACGACAACAACTCCGCGGGCGACGAGAGCCTCCCGGATCCCCTCGCCACCCACGAAAGCGGCCCGGCTGCCTTCCGGCAACATCGAGGCCGCTGCCTGGGCCGACGTGGCCAGGTCAGTCGCGGCGCACTCGATGCCAACGCCAGCCAGCGCCCTCATGTGCTCGGCCACCAACGGGCCCGAGTTATTCGTGAGGAAGATGACTCGCTCACCTGCCTGGCGCAGCTCGGTCACGGCCTGTGCGGACCCCGGTATGCCGGTCCCAGCAAGCCACACGACCCCGTCGAGGTCCAGTGCCCAGGTCATGGCACTACAGGCTGCGAGCCGTGTAGGTCAGCTGCACCCCGACTATGCACATGGCAATGACGAGCACGTAGAGCGTGGCGACGGTCAGCCTCTGCTGTGGCACCAGCGCGTGGTAGGCAACAGACGCCGGGCTGTTGCGGTTGGTCCAACGCTTCCACAGTTCGACACCACCAAGGACAAGGATGATGAGGGCGACCGGGCTCGGGTAAAAGTACTCGAACACCAGTAGCCCGGCCAGGCCCACCAACCACAGCACCGGGTGCAGCGCGCCCGCAGCGCGTCCACCGTCCAGGGGGAGCACAGGCATCAGGTTGAAGAGGTTGAGGAAGAAGCCGACGAAGGCCAGGGCCATCAGGAACTTGGACCCCGTCGCGTGGCCCCAGAACCCCACCACGACCGATGCCGCGGTGCCCGAGTACGGCCCCGCCAGTCCGGAGAGAGCCTCCTCGAAGGCACTGCGGGGCATCCGCTTCATGTTGACAAAGGCGCCCATGAACGGGATGAAGAGCGGAGCCGAGGCCGGGACGCCCTGGCGGCGCAGCTCGATGACGTGGCCCATCTCGTGCACCAGGATCAACAGGACGAAGCCGACCGCAAAGGACCACCCGAACAGGAGCGAATAGGCCGCGATCGAAACAAACATCGACAAGACGAGGCCGAGGTACTTGATTTTCAGCAGCAGCGCCCCGAACTTGGCCAGGAACGCCCCCACAGCGACCAGCGCCCCTACAGCCCGCTGCCAGGCCCGGCGCAACATGCCCGGTGGCTTGCGGTCCCTGCGGTGTGGCGGTGCGCCGACGGGCGCAGGCCTGGGCGCCGGCCAGTAGCCCGAGGCCGGGACCGAGCCGTCGGGCGCCGGCCAGACCGGGCCCCCGTCGTCCGGCGCCGGTGGGCGGGAGCCTCTCAGCTCCACGGCCTAACCGTCCCAGGCAGCTGTTCCACATGGACAACCCTAACGCCAAGCCGGCGCGGGGCGGTCAGCCGCCTGCACTTGCCTGCAGCTGCCACCAGCTGCCTTCCCTGTAGTTGCCACCGGCGGCCACCGATGGTAGTGAAGAGTTGTGCCCCAGCTCCTGCCCTTCGCCGGCCTCCGCCCGAACCCGTCCATCGTGGGCGCGCTCGACGGCGTCGTGTGCCCGCCATATGACGTGATCACCGAAGACCAGCGCCTCCAGCTGCTGGGAAGAAGCCCTTACAACGTCGTCCGCGTAGAGCTTCCCGCTGGCCAGTACGGCCAAGCCGCCGAACTCCTGACCACGTGGAAGGCGGCGGGTGTGCTGACCAGGGAGCAGGCACCTGCCCTCTACGGCTACCGCATGGCGTACAGCGCGCCCGACGGTCAACACCGCGAAACCGTTGGCGTCATCGGGGCTCTCGTCCTCGAGCAGCCCGGCCATGGCATCCTTCCCCATGAGCACACAACGCCCAGGGCCAAGGGTGATCGCCTCGAACTCCTCCGGGCCACCCATGCCAACACCTCGCCGATCTGGTGCCTGTGCACGGAGCCGGGCTTGACTGAAGCAGTTGGGCCGCCCCCCTCCCAGCCCGGCGCAGTGGCGACCGCCGTCGACGACGATGGCAACAGCCACGGGATCTGGCCACTCCCAGGACCAGCCACACATGCCGCCGTGGCCACGGTGGTCGCGGCTCGTCCACTGTTGATCGCTGACGGCCACCACAGGTACGAAACCGCTCTCAGCTACTGGGCAGAGTGTTGCCGCTCGGGCGGACAAGATCCGGCAGACGCAGTGGCGCCAACAGGCGCGGCCGCGGTCATGGCCCTCGTGGTCGAACTCTCGGAGCGGGACGTGCAGATCTTCGGGATCCACCGGGTCGTGTCGGCATTGCCCGCGGGGACCGACTTCCTTGCAGTCTTCAGGGACGGCTTCGAGCTGACGCCCAGCCACGCCGACGGTAGGGCCTTGTTGGATGAGATGGCCCGCCAAGGCGCCGTCGGCATCGTCACCCCGCGAGGCGCCCTGCTGGCCAAGCCGTGCGCAGGGGCCCCAAGCGCTCGCTACGAGCTCGACTCGAGCAGGGTCGACGCCGCTCTGGCCAAGCTCCCACCTCACCAGTTGAGCTACGAGCACGACGTAGGCGCGGCCTTGGCCGGTGTTCGGTCCACCGGGGCGGACGCTGCCATCTTCTGCCGGCCGGCGCGCGTGGCCCAGATCGCCGCCACCGCCTACGGTGGCGAAAAGATGCCCCCGAAGACGACCTTCTTCTGGCCCAAGCTCCGGACCGGGATGGTCCTGCGCGACTGGTGAGCAGACGGGGCGCCCCCGATCGCCCCAAAAACGCGGAACGTCCCGAAAGAGCCGCGGAACTTACCCGTAACTCATGTTTTCTTCAGCTCCATGTCCCATACTTGGGGTGACCCTCGGTTACTTGGGCACCATTACCTGGAGACAAGGAAATGAGGACACGATGACTACGGACGACCAGGACGCGACGCTGTACTCGTTCACGCCCGCGCCGCCACCCCCAGGCCGGCCCCGTAATAGGCGCCGGCGGCGGCTCACCAAGACGGCGGCAGGACTGGTCCTCATCCTCGGCACCGGCAGCGGGGCGGCGGCGGCCGTCGTCCTGGCCACAGGCTCCGGCCCCTCCACCGCGCTTGCCTCCACCAATTCGACAGTGGCACCGGCAATGACAGCCACGACGTCCGCCGCCACCCCCCGGACGGTCAACCGCCACTTCTTCGGTGCCGGTGGACCGGTCGCCGGAGGCTTCGCCTTTGGCGGCTTCGGGGCGAGGGGCCTTGGGGGAATGGGAGGAATGGGAGCGGCCAACGCTCCGGGGCTTGGCGGCTTCATGGGCCTCAACGGCGTGATCCATGGGACGTTCACGATCAAGGGGCCCAGCGGCGCCTATGAAACGATCGACACCCAGTACGGCACGGCGCAGAACGTCGCTCCCGATTCGATCACTGTCAAGAGCGCCGACGGCTTCATCCAGCTCTACGCCGTCGGCTCGTCCACCGTAGTCGATGCCGACTCGGACGGCATCACCGCTGTGAACGTGGGCGACGAGATCAGCATCCAGGCCACCGTGGACGGGACAACGGTGACAGCCCAACGGGTCACGGACCTGACCCAGGTCCAGGCAAACCGCCGTTCGTGGGCCCCCACGGGCCGGGCGTTCCCCGGCATGCCGACCACGACGACAACCACCGACGGGTCGGCGAGTTAGGCCCCCCCGGCGACCGGCACGCGGGCCTGTGCCCGAGCCGCGCCCAACATATAGCCTCAGCCCCATGACCTATGACATGAAAGCTGAGACGATCACCATCGCCGGCTACGGCGGGGATGGGATCGAGGCCTACCTCGCCCAGCCGCTGGGTGAAGGGCCTTACGGAGGCGTCGTCGTCATCCACCACATGCCCGGTTACGACCGGGCGACCAAGGAGATCGTGCGGCGCTTCGCCGCCGGGGGTTATCTCGCCCTGATGCCCAACCTCTACCATCGGGAAGCCCCTGGTGCGTCGCCCGACGACGCGGCCGCAGCGGCGCGGGCCCGGGGGGGCGTGCCGGACGCGCGCCTGGTCGGTGACGTGGAAGGCGCGGTGCGGCACTTGAAGGCGGTCCCAACCGCCAGCGGCAAGGTCGGCTGCATAGGGTACTGCTCGGGCGGCCGCCAGACGTTCCTGGCTGCCTGCTCCTTGAAACTGGACGCCGCGGTGGACTGCTACGGCGGCGGCGTTGTCAACGCACCGCCGCCTGGCTTCCCGGTGCAGATGCCATCCCTGCTCGACCGGGCCAAGGACCTCTCCTGCCCGCTGCTGGGCCTGTTCGGCGACGAGGACAAGTCGCCTTCCCCGGAGGAAGTGGCCATCCTCGACAAAGAGCTCGCCGCCCATGGCAAGACCTACGAGTTCCACTCCTTCCCCGATGCGGGCCACGGCTTCTTCGGTGCCGACCGACCCTCGTACCGGGTCGCAGCCGCCTTGGCGGGCTGGGAGAAGGTCAATGAGTTCTTCGCCCGGCACTTGGGCACGTAAGTCGATATGTGCACCTACCACACCGAGCACGTCTCGTTGTGAGCAGCGGCAAGGGCCCCTACCTCGCCCTGCGCGTGCTCTCCTGTGCCTCTTCCGCTACGACCGCACCCGGGTAGACGGCCCCGGAAAGGTCGTTCAGCGATTATCGAGCGGTCCCCGGCTCAGGGCCCGGCCTGCAGAGTCGCGGGCGCTTCCCGCAGGACGCCCTCCAGCAGGGCGGGGGTCGTCGGCTTGGCAAAGAGGAAACCTTGCCCCTCGAGGCAACCAACCTCGCGCAGCGTCCGTTCCTGCTCGGGTTCCTCGATGCCTTCGGCTACCACACCCATGCCAAGGTTGCGGCCCAGCATGATGATCGTTCGTACCAGCTCTCGGCCCCGGTGGTCCGCCGTTGATCGCGCCACGAAGCTCCTGTCCACCTTCAACCCGTCGATCGGGAAGCGGTGAACGAACTCGAGCGATGAATACCCTGTTCCGAAGTCATCGAGGTAGACCTGAACGCCCCTTTCACGCAGTCCCATGAGGGTGGCCTGAGCCACCTCGGGGTTGTGCATGATGACGCCCTCGGTTACCTCGATCGTCAACCAAGAAGGCTCCGCGCCCGTTCTCGCCAGCGTCGTGTCGAGCGCCAATAGGAATTCACGGTGCCAGAACTCGCGGTTGGAGACGTTGACCGCCACCCGGAACTCCTCGCCCACCCAACCATCGCTCCGCCAGGCATGCGCCTGGCGGCAGGCCTCCTCCAAGACCCATCGCCCCAGAGGCACGATGAGGCCCGTGTCCTCGGCCAAGGGGAGGAAATTGATCGGGGGCATCAAACCGCGCTCGGGGTGCGGCCAACGCACGAGGGCCTCGACGCCCGTGACGCGGTGGCTCCCCAGGAGCACGACGGGCTGGTAGTACAGAGCGAGGCGTTTGTTCTCGATGGCCTGGCGGAGTTCCTGCTCGGTACGCAGGCGGCTGAGTGCTCCTGCGTGCATCGACTTGTCGAAGATCACGTGGGAACCGCGCCCGGTGCTCTTGGCCCGGTACATGGCTGTGTCAGCGTCGCGGACAACGTCTTCAGGGTTGTCATAGTCGGTGGTACTGGTGGCGATCCCGATGGTCGCGCTCACTACCACCTCCTGCCCCTCGACCTCGTACGGTGTGGCGAGGTGCTCATGCAGCCGGCGGACAACCGTGTCGAGGCGGTCCTGCGCAGCGATGTTGTCGAGCAGTATGGCGAACTCATCGCCTCCGAAGCGCACCGCAGTGTCGTTCTCGCGCAAGTAGGAACCGATCCGCTTAGCCACCTTGACCAGCAGGGAGTCGCCCGCCATATGACCAAGGCTGTCGTTCACCACCTTGAAGTCGTCCAGGTCCATGAACAGGACTGAGAACTCGTACCCGGGGATCCGTTTCGCGCGCCTCACGGCTCGAGCCAGGCGGTCCATGAACAGCCGCCGGTTGGGCAACCCCGTCAGGGGGTCGTACATGGCGTACTGCCGCAACCGGTCCTCGAGCTCTTTGCGCTCGGTGATGTCCGTATGCGAGCCCACCAGCCGCGTCGCCGGTCGCCCGCGCCCCGGGACCGCGGCCGCCCGGCACAGCACCCAGCGCGAGGAGCCGTCCCTCGCTATCATGCGGTGCTCGCACTCCATCGAGCTCTCCTCCCCCCGCAGGCAGGCCGCTACCAGTTCCTCAACGGCAACGAGGTCATCAGCGGCCACCCGCGAGAACCATTCCCCGGGCGACCTACCGATATCGTCCTCGCCGTAGCCCAGCATCGCCTTCCAGCGCGGGGAGTAGAAGACCCTCGCCGTTGAGACGTCCCAGTCCCAAAGGCCGTCGTTGGCTGCGCTCGCGGCAAGGGCGTAGCGCTGCTCGGAGAGCCGGATCTCCTGGACAAGGGCCTGGTGGTCCAGCGCCAGGCCGAGCATCGCCACCCATTGGAAGTACATGTCCCGACCTGCGACCGCAGCCGCGGCGGGCGGCTCGACGGAGGCGAGGAGCCCCCAATCGTGGGCGTTGGTGCGGACGGGGGCCACGAAGACTATGTCACCCGGCTCGGCCCCCTCCGCCGTGAGAGCAGCCACCGGCGGGAAGGACTCCGGGCGGAACGTAGCGCGCGGGGCCAGCCGCTTGCTCGCACCCGGCCCGTAAACGCCCACCAGCTCGAGGTCCTGTCCCGCCGGTCCCGCGTCAGCGCCGGGAACCCACAGAGCGAGGCAAGCGGCACGTGTCCGCGTCCCAGTCAGGAAGGCGAGCGACCTTGGGTCGCCGTCCCGGGACAGAGCCAGGCCCGTGCTCAGCTGGTAGGCGTTGCGCAGGAGCGTCTGTGTGCTCTGGTTGGCTTCCGACGCGACCCGCAGCTCTGTCGCTCGGAGCCCGGAGTGCAACACCCGAACGCACTGGACGAGTACCTCCATGTGCTCCGGGGGAAAACCGAGTTCGGCCTGCAGGTCCAAGCGGTGCTGGTGGGCGCAGCCCAACATGACCGAGATCGTCTCTGGGCGCGGCGCGGCCCGGTAGATGGCCTCAGACACCTTGCGGAGGCCATCAACTGGGACGACGAGGCTCTCGAGGGCTTCCACGAACAGGGTGCCGATGGCCTCGGCTGCCTCCTTCAGGGCGAGTTCCCCATCGGGCGCCAGGCTGGGGTCCCGCCACAAGAAGGCCATGTTTTCACGAAGCCGCTCCGCCGCGCCGTTGACCGGCGCTTGCGCCGCTCCCCGGTGGGGCACCGGCGCCGCCCATAGCGGTTTGCTCTCGCAGCCACAGGAGTCGCGGGGAACGAACATCGCCTTGAGCCGGTGCTCGCCGGGTGGGACAGGCCGGCCCTGGACCATGTCGACCACCAGGCGGCCGGCAACCTCGCCCAGGAGCTGGAAGCTCTGCCTGACGGTGGCCAGGGGGGGCTGCAGCTGCGACGCGAAGTCTTCGTCATTGAAACCTGTGACCGCCATGTCGCCGGGGAGCTTGACGCCGGTCGCTTGTAAGGCACGCATGATGCCCCGGGCGTTGCTGTCGGTGGCGGCCACGATCGCGGTGCACGGCAAGCTCGCAGCCAGCACCGCCCTGGCTACCGCGTCGCCGCCGGTGTCCAGGTTGTTCGGGGCGACAAATAGGAGGTCCGGGTCGACGCTGAGCCCGTTCGCCCTCAAGGCCTCAGCGTAGGCGTCGTAGCGTTCGGCCACGTCATGTTGGCTGACGTTGCCGGCGAAGGCGATCCTGGTGTGGCCGTGCTGGACCAGGTGATCGACCGCCTCGACGATGCCGGTGCGGTTGTCGGGGAGGACCACGGGGCACTCGAAGCCGGGGGCACGGTGGCTCACCATGACCACCGGTTTGCCCAGCGAGCGGATGCTTTCGAGAAAGGGCTCGGCGACCGCGTTGATTATCGTGACAAAGCCGGCTACGTGGTCCCTGGCCACAGGGCTGTTGAAAGTGGGGGGCCCGATGTAATCGTCACCCAGGGTGGAGTCGAGCGTCTGCACCGCGACCACCCGGCCCCCACGAGTCGCGACATGGCGCGCCAAGCCCTGGAGGACAGAACCGAAGAACGCCCCGGACAGCAGAGGGGTCAGGACACCAATGTTGAGGTCGTCGTCCAGTGTCCCTCCTCATCCCTCTGCGCAGCCCGAACATGCCTGTTCACGGCCGTTCCAACCCGGGTTCATCCTTGCACCTGTATATCGGCCGTTCCACTGGCGTCCTTTCGGTCGCGCGTCCTGCCGGCACGGACCGGTCATCTCAGGAGAAGCTCAGGCCGTCCTCAGGCCTTCTTGAGGCGGCTCGAGGATACTGGCCAAAGACGAAAGGAGATCAGTCGCTCAACCCCCCTGCTCACGGCTCAAGCCCCTTCCTCCTCCTCAAGTACCCCGGGGCAACAGCCGATGAGTAACACCAGCGATCCTCCTTTCCCACATCCTGCCCTGCGCCGACAACTGAGCCACCCCCTCTCTCTCTAGGCCTCGCGGGTGGGATGGGCCGTCTGCCTGCGGGCTACACGCCCGCCGGCAGACGGTCTTTTCACTTAACCGCAGCGTCCCGCTTGAGGGCCCAGTCCTGCTTGAGGGCCCAGTCCTGCTTGAGGGCCCAGTCCTGCTTGACGGTTTGGTCCCGCTGGAGGCCCCTGTGCCCGTCGCCCGCTCGGCCCGCCACGGGTTTGGGACCTTGACCGGTACCGCCCGCCGGCCCACCACAATGGGGCCCAGCCGGCCTCTTCGCGCCGAGCGCAACCCGTTGCCCAGCCTATGCCGAGGAGGTCTGCACGCCATGGCGCCCACCACGCCCGCGCCGGTCCCCCTCTCCACCATTGCCCGCGAGTGGGGCCGCATCGGTTGCGCCGGGTTTGGCGGGCCGCCCTCCCACATCGCCCTGCTGCGCAAACTGTGCGTGCACCACAAGGGCTGGATCGGCGCGACCGAGTTCGAGGACGCCATAGCCGCCACCAACCTCCTGCCGGGACCGGCTTCCACGCAATTGGCCATCTATTGCGCCTGGCGCCTCCGGGGCTGGGCCGGCGCGCTGGTTGGTGGGCTCTGCTTCATCGTTCCGGGGCTCTTTGCCATCCTGGTCCTCGCGGCCGTCTTCCTGGCCGGCCACCCACCCCGCTGGGTCACCGGGGCAGCCGCCGGCACCGGCTCCGCCGTCGCCGCAGTCGCCTTGAACGCCGCTCTCGGGCTGGTACCGGCGAGCTGGGAGCGAGCCCGGGCTGGGGGCGCAAGCAAGGACGGGGGTGCCGCCGCGGGCGGGGGTGCCAGAGGGATCGGCGCTGCCCGCACCGTCCGTCACACCAGCCGGGCGCGTTGGGCCGTCTATGCCGTTGCCGGGGCTGTGTCCACGGCGCTGCTGGGCCCGTACCTGGTCCTTGTGCTCCTTGGGGCGGGCATGGCTGAGGTCGCGTCCCGTTCCGTGCCGACGATCCGTGGCGGAGGCCAAAGCGCTGGGCTATTCCCCTGGTTGGCAAGCGTCGGTCCCCTTGGCGGCGTGGGCGGCCTCGCGTGGGTGGCGTTGAAGGTGGGCACCCTTTCGTACGGCGGGGGGTTCGTCATCGTGCCCCTCATGCAGGCCGACGCCGTGCACCACTACCATTGGATGTCGAGCGCCCAGTTCCTCAACGCCGTGGCTCTCGGACAAGTGACACCCGGCCCCGTCGTCCAGACCGTCGCCGTGATCGGCTACGCCGCGGACAAGCTGGGTGGTGGCGTCCTCGCGGCGGCAATCGCCTTCACCCCCTCCTTCCTGTTCGTCATCTTCGGCGGGCGGCACTTCGACAGGATCCGCTCCAATCCCCAGGTGCAGGCGTTCCTTGCCGGCGCCGGGCCCGCGGCCATCGGGGCTATCGCGGGGTCGGCCATCCCCCTCGCCCTTGGCCTTTCGCACCTGTGGCAAGCCAGTGTCCTGGCGGCCGCGGTCATCTGGCTGGTGGTCCTGCGGCGCAACGTGGTCACCGGCATTGTCGCGGCCGGGGTTCTGGGCGTGGTCGCCGCGCTGGCCGGCCTCCCGGTGAGTTAGTGACGGGACTGGCAAACGAGCCCCTAGGTGGGCTCATTCCGGCCATCTGAACTCTTCGGCGTCCACGATCGTGTAGCTGTAGCCTTGTTCGGCCAGGAACCGCTGCCGGCGAGCAGCGAACTCCTGGTCGTTGGTGTCACGAGAGACCACGGCGAAGAACCTGGCTTGGCGGCCGTCGGCTTTCGGCCGCAGGACCCGCCCGAGCCGCTGCGCCTCCTCCTGGCGGCTGCCGAAGCTGCCCGATACCTGCACCGCCACCGACGCCTCGGGCAAGTCGATGGAGAAGTTGGCCACTTTGGAGACAACCAGTAGCGGCTCCTCTCCCCGCCTGAAGGCTTCGTAGACCCGTTCGCGTTCGCGCACGGGTGTCTTGCCCGTGAGGCAAGGGGCACCCAGGCGCTGGGCCAGGTCCTCTACCTGGTCCAGGTACTGCCCGATGACAAGCGCCGGCTCGCCGCGCTTGACCGCCTCGGCACAAATCCGCTCCACGACGCGCAATTTGGAACGGGCGGTGGACCCGACCCGGTAAGACTCCTCGGGCTCGGCCAGGGCATAGGCCATACGCTCGTCATCGGTCAGGGTGACCCTGACTTCGGTGCAAATAGCGGGCGCAATCCAGCCCTGCGCCTCCATGTCCCGCCACGGGGCGTCGTAACGCTTCGGCCCGATGAGGCTGAACACGTCACCCTCGCGGCCGTCTTCACGCACGAGTGTCGCCGTCAGGCCGAGGCGTCGCCGGCTCTGCACCTCGGCGGCCATCCGGAAGACGGGAGCCGGCAACAAATGGACCTCGTCGTAAACCACCAGGCCCCAGTCCTCCGCCGAGAAAACCTCCATATGCGGGAAGAGCCCCCCTTTGCGGGAGACGAGGATCTGGTAGGTGGCCAGGGTGACGGGGCGGATTTGCTTGCGTTCCCCCGAGTACTCGCCGACCTCGGCTTCCCCCAGGGAAGTGCGGGCCAGAAGTTCGGCGCGCCACTGGCGGGCGGAGATGATGTTGGTCACCAGCACCAGCGTGTGGGCACTGGCCCTGGCCATGGCCGCCACTCCGACCAGGGTCTTGCCTGCGCCGCAGGGCAGCACGACCACACCGCTGCCGGTAGCCATGAACGCCTCCGCCGCCTCCCGCTGGTAGGGGCGCAGCGCGAACCCGGCGCCCTCAGCCAGGGCGATCGGGTGCGAAGTGCCGTCGACGTACCCGGCCCGGTCGTCCGCCGGCCAGCCCACCTTCAGCAACGCCTGCTTCAGGCGGCCACGCTCCGAGCGCACGACCACGATGGTGCGCTGATCGATCCGGGCACCCAGCGAGGGGGCCACCGCCTTGGAGCGCACCACTTCTTCCAGGACGGCCCGGTCGTTGGCCCGCAGCACAAGGCCATGGACGGGATCCATCTCCAGGGTCAGGCGACCGTAACGGGCCATCGTCTCGGCCACGTCGACGAGGAGCGACTGGGGCACCGGGTAGCGGGACCAGCGCAGGAGGGCGTCGACCACCTGCTCGGCATCGTGGCCCGCGGCCCGCGCGTTCCACAGGGCGAGGGCCGTCACCCGGTAGGTATGCACATGCTCGGGCGAGCGTTCGAGTTCGGCGAACGGGCTGATTGCCGCCCGGCAGGCAGAGGCGTCCTCGTGGTCCGTCTCCAGCAACAGCGTCCGGTCGGACTGGACTATCAGCGGCCCGCCGCTCACGGCGCCCCCAGCTGGTCCAGGTACAGCTCCTCCTCCGCGCGGGTCAGTACACGGGCCCAGCGGACGCTCCCCATCCCGACGTCGTCCCCTTCGTCGTCGCCGAGCCGGTGGACGTAGATGGCGTCGCCCTCGACTTCGAGCACTTCGGCGAAGCGCTCCCGCTCGTTGCCCTCCGGGTCCACGTAGCACAGGCGCACCAGCCAGTCGTTCGCAAAGGCTTGCCCGAGGAGCTCCCTGACCGCTCCCCCGGTCTTGGCGATGTGGGTAGGGCGCCTGACGTCGAGCTCGTCCAGGTCGAATAGCGCAGCTCCCAGCTCCCAGTCCTCAATGTCCGGGTCTTCGGCCTGTTCCCCCGCACCGGGCCGTGTCGGGAAGCCAACGCCGGGAGCGAGTGGCGGCGCCTTGCGCAGCTGCTGGACCGCTTCCTCCGCGCGCAGGGTCGCGGCCGGAGCCCCGGGGGCGCCTTGGGCCGCCCGCTGGGCGCGCCCTTCGGGCGGGGTGGGGACCCGGCGCGCCGCAGGGGCCCCAAGATCGATAACCTGGCCTTCTGGCCCTTCGGCGGCGGTCATGTACCCGGCTTCGCGCAAGCCTCGCAGTACCCCGAGAGGCTCGACCTCGCTCACGGCGACGGTTGGGGCCACCAGGCGCAGGCCGAGGCGGGCCAGTTTCTTCGTCGCCACGACCGCGGCCAGGAGGGCGGGGTCGTCGGTGCGAACATAGGAGGAGGCGAAGCCGGTCCGCGCTTCCCCAAAGCGCCGCCCAACATCGTCCACCAGGTAGGCCAGGGGCTGGGGGATGCCCTTGGGGGCATGGTCGGAGAGGAAAGCGAGGATGCCGGCTGCGCTGCGCCCCTGATCGAAGCCCCGCCTCAGGGACGCCTCGCTGAAGCGGTAAACCGTTCCGCCACCCTTCGACTCCACGTCGGCCAGCAGTTCGAGTTCCCGCCTGACCTCCAACGGCAGCTCGCCAGGTGCGACGGCAGTGAGGTCCGCCTGGAGGAAGACCTCAGGACAGCTTGTCGGGCAAAAGGCGGTGATGCCGGCGCCGAAGGCTTCCTCGTCGAACCCCTCCAGGCCCGCGCCGGCACAGGCCGCCCGCCCGAACGAGGTAAGGGTCACCACAGCGGTCGCCGGGTTGCCCGGCCCGACGCTCGCGGCCTTGCTCACGGCGATCATCCCCACGTCCGCCGCTTCTTCCAGCGCCCAGCCCACAAGGTCGCGGGAAGCAGCCGGGCCGTTGTCCCACAACGCCGGCCGGTCCCACAGCACCCTCGTCATGAAATCCCCAACGTCGGCGCCGTAGCCGGGAGGCATCGTCGACAACAACTTCAGCACGGCGGCGCGGCGCAGGATGGCGTTCGCACCGGGGACATGGAGGGAGTGGGCGGTAAGGGGCGGGATGGCCTTGCCCTTCTCGTCCAGCGCCCCGGCATAACTGAGCCAGGTCGGGCTGAACATGCCGGCGCGCGCCAGGCTCGCTGCCCGCTGCGGGGCCGGCAGCGAGGCCCAGCGGTCGTAACCATCGGTGGGCAGGGCGACGAACTGGGCCAGGTCGCGGGCCACCAGGCCGGCGCGGCCGGCCCGCTCGACCAGGCGAGCGCCATCGCGCTCGCTCCGTCCCGTCAATTTGCCGACACGGCGGACCTCCTTGACCCCGAGCCCACCCGCGTGCAAGAGCTTGGCCGGCCCCGTCGACCACGCCTCGGCCACCGTGGCGATGTCCGCCACTGTCTTCAGCGCGATGGCAGCGGCGGCGTGGTCGGTGGCGCCCACGTCCATGGCAGCGCGCGCAACAACCGGCGCGTCGGCAAGGAACGGTTCGGGGAACAACCGCCCGCCGCGCAACACGAGGGCGACCTCGGCCGGCATGTGGACCGACCACCAGCCTGCGTCGGGCACCACAATGCCACGCGACGCCAACCAGCCGATCGGCGTGTGAGTGGACCGCACCGCGTTGTAGGACGTGTACGAGTTGTAGAAGCCGTGGTCCGGGTCAGCGCCGCCGGGGCTGAACGCCATGCGTTGTGCCAGCTCGGCCGTGCCAAGAGGGCCGGCAGCTATGACCTCGGCGACGGTTACCGGGTTGGGCACGGCCACGGCCAGGGCCTCGACCAGGACAGGCTTCAGCATCCGGGGTGCCAGCCCGAGGCGGCGGGCAATCTGCCCCAGTTCGTCGACGCTTTGGGCCTGGAGGCCGTCTCGCAGCGGTGGGCCCAGCACTCCCGGTCGAGGGAAGGCCCGGCGCAGGCCGCTGTTACGCACCATGCCGGCCTCCGGGCCCAGTACGACCCAGGCTGTGCGAAGGCGGGCCAGCACTCCGCCCACGTCGCCGGGCTGGCACCCGAGCAGCGCTGCCAGAGGTACCGCGCTCACAGGATCGTCGACCAGGCAGAGGGCCTCCATCGCCTGGCGGGCCGAGCGGTCGGCCCCCGCATGGAACAGCCGCAGGCTCTCGGCCGAGACCAACGCCTCGGCCAAAGCCCGGGGCCCTCGCGGCGCCACCACCAGCAGGTCGGGGCGAGCACGAAGCAACCCCGCCAGCTCGTCATCAGAGGCCGCCTCGACCATGCTGACCAGCTCGCCGGCCTGGTCGCCAGGGCGCGCTACATCACTCGCCGGCATAACCTCCACCCTCGCACCGCCTGCGCCTGGCAGGCCACTTCCCGCTCCCCAACGTACTAGGAGACCGGCGGGACGGCGCGGATCCATTCCGTGGCAGCTTCAGTGCACCACTTGCTCTTCTTCTCCGTGGATTGTTCTTCTTCTCCGTGGAATGGCCGATCGGCTTGTCTTCGGGAAGGCAGATCGGCGCTTGGCCGGCCCGACGGTTGCGGGCGATGTGGCGCTGCTGCCGCTCGGAGGTCCCTCCCCAGGCACCGTGATCGATGCGGTTCCTTAGCGCGTACTCCAGGCACCGCACGGCCACCGTGCACTTGGCGCAGTAGCGACGGGCGACCTGGATGCCGGCGTCGTCGCTCGGGAACAACACCTCGGCGGACAAGTCCCGGCAACGCGCCTTCGCCATCCAGGGAACGCTGAACTCGAAGTCCACGGCGCTTGGCGCTGCACCCCGTCGCTCCAAAGCGAGAACCCTCCGCTCCTCCTTTCCTTCCATAGGCACCCGACGGGCTCGCGGATTGCGGGAGTGCTCAAGCACGGACATCACCGCGCGATCTTGCCCCCGGTGATGTGGCCCCAAGCCGGCCGGCTCAGCCCTGGCGCCCGGCCATCTCGGCCGAGGTGTAGCTACGCCACACTCGGCGGCTCGCTTCCTGAGGTTCCTGGAGCGGGTGGATCCGCTGGCGCAGTACCAACTTCAGCCTGCGGTAAACGTCATCGACCTTGGCAGGTCGGCCGGACCGGCCCAACGCATGCATCCACAGGCGGAACATCTCTTCACGAGTGGGCTCGAGTTGTAGCCCTTTTTCGACGGCCCACGCCACGGTACCCAGGTCGCCGTCTTCGAGCGCAAGCTCTCCAAGGTCTTGGGCGACGTCGACCGCCTTGGCGGAAACCGTCATGTCCAGGTGCTCACTCGCCACCCACTCGAAGAACTGGCTCGACATGGCCCCGCCAAACGGTTGGCCCCTTACGAGCTCGAGAGCGCTGCGCAAGCAAGCCATGGCTTCCCTGCGCGCCAGTCCGCGGGAGCGCGCGACGTACCTTTCGAAACGGCCCCAATCCGAAGTGACGTCGGAGGAGAGCCGGTAACCCAGTGGAGAGTAGACGAGCCGTTCCTTGCCACCAACTCCGTAGCCCAGTACTGACCTCGCCCGCGAGATCACATTCATCACGGTCTTCCGTTGCGGGCCACCGAGATTGTCCTTGGTGGCATCGAGAGGCCACAACGAGCTTCCCAGCTCGTCCGCGTTAACGGGCCGTTCGTGCGCGGCCATGTAAGCCAGCAAACCTAAAGCCGCCATGCGGCGGGAAGGCTCAAGCAGGTCCAGTTCACCGCCCACGACGTCGACCGGGCCGAGAATGCAAATCTCCACATCGCCACGCTCAGGCACCGGGCGCAATGCACCAGGCCCGCGCTGACCGGCGACATCTTGTCGGATATCGGCGAGCGCCTCACGCGGAGGAGTAGCCTCGATCACCCGAGCGACCTCAACCAGCGGAGAACCAGTTCCAGAGCCCCCGGGTCCCGGTACGCCGTCTCGGTCACCACTAGCCCCCAACGCCTCGCTCAGCAAGGCAACCTCCTGCGGGTCGCAATTGACAGTCAATTCCACCGAAACCGGCCGGTCTGCTATAGGGCCCTGAAGCGTCGCGGCACCGCCGTCACCCAGCACCAAGCGCCAGCGCGCGCCCTCGAACGGACCGGCCCCGACCAGGGCCACACCGCTTCGTTCCGGGACCGCCGCTTCTGCCAGGCACCGCACCGCCGCTGCAGGTGCGCCCCCAAACGCCACAGCCACATTCGGGAGCGCCTCACAGGCCACAGCACGCACCGTCGACAGCGAAACCTCGCCTGCCAATTCCTGGTGGGCGCCGGCGATCCGCCCCAGTTTCTCGGCTAGGTCCAGTGCCCGGTCATCTTCAGTCCACTGCAGCCCGCGTGGCGGTCCTAGGTAGTGTGCGCCAGCCGGGCGGTCACCCATTACGTACAGACCGGCCAACATCTCGTCGCACCACGGTTGGCTTGCCAACTGTAATGCCACGCTCGCCAGCACTCCCTCCACAGCCAGGTCCGCCCCTTCCACCGACAGCGACCCGGCATGCTCCAGGTTCAATACCAATGCGCCTTCGCCCGTCTCGCCCAAGCTGACCATTGCCGGCCAGGCCGGCCAACGGTCTCGCGCCAGGGCCTCAAGGTCGTCGAGGCCGATGTCGGCGTCCAGGGCCAGCGCCATTTCATCTGCAGTGGGACAGAACCATCCCATGCGCCCCTCCGGCGCCGGCGACATTAGCGCCTCGATCCCACCTCTGCCTGCCTTCATCAGGACGAGCGAAGGTACACGCGCCCCGGTCTGCAGCGAAGCCTGCTCGACAAGGCTGCTCAGGTAACGGGACGCCAGGTCTACCCAGCGCATCACCTCGCTGGCAGCTATCGCCCGGGCGCGACACTCGGCCGCTTCCACTGGCGGCTTGTTGCGCGGCACGATGCCGTCCTTCGGGCGGGCGTGCAGTTGTTCTCGACGCGAGCGCTCAAGCCGCCAAATGGCGCCGGCCGCCACCAGCGCGCCAACACCGACCGAACTGATCCCGACGACAGTTGTCGTTCGGTCGGCTGTCGTTCGGTCGGCTGTCGTTCGGTCGTCCTGGCGTGCAGGTTCAACGCTCCCGGTATGGACTGTCGATGAGCCGGGCCCCGACGGCCGGGGCCCGATCGGAGTGTCTTCGGGGGTCGGCGCGCCCGCGGGGACCGGTCTCCGCGCTGGAGGTGGTGGTGGTACCGCGAGCCGGCTGGCGGGCGGTGGTGCGGCCCAATGCGGCGCCACGATCGCTGGTCTTGCCGGTGCCGTGGGCGCTACCGCCGTCGTGGGCGCTACGGCGCTCGCGCGGGTCACGGCGGTCGTGGGCGTCGGGCGGTGTGCCGCCGGCGCGATAGGCGCTGCCGCCTTGGCCAATCGCGTGGTTGTCACCGGCCGCGCACCTGCCTCACGCACAATGGTCGTGCCGACGGCATTCTCGGGCATGACCAGTACCCAGCCGGGATAGATCCAGTGGTCGTCAACGAGGGCTCGCCCGTCAGGCTGCCGGCGCCCCCAGTTGAGCGCTTCTATTTCGCTGTCGAGGCGCCAGTCCCCCAAATGGCGCTCGGCCAAGACCGAGAGGCAATCCCCAGGCCTCACGACGACAACCTTGGTCCCTTTGGGCAGACCGGCTAAAGGATCCTCTTCGCTCGGCCTGCCAGCGAGCTCGCGTACCAGGGAAGCGCCGCCAGGGAGCGCGTGCGCCACTTCTCCCGGGTGGGGGAAATGACGCCCTGTCGCGGCAGCGCTTACCCGTTGAGGCGCGGCCTTGGCCACGGTCGGGCCCGCAGCGGCACTCGCCGCCAGTCGCGCCCGCGTGAGCGGTTGCACTATCGGTGCGGGTCGGGGCGCGGACGACGCCGTGGCGATGCTCGCTGCAGTGCCGATGGATGACGCTGCGAGCGAAGCCGCAGCCAACGCATCCAGCGCCCGCCGCAGAACGGGCAAGGTTATGGCCCTCGATCCCTTGAGCAGTCGGCGGCTCCCGCTCATAGCGGCTACGGCATAGAGGAGCGTGCTGCCAAGCAACCAAGCAGAAACCCCCATGCCCAATAGCCGCACGAGCGCGGTGAGCGCCCTTTCAGGGCTCACAGACTGGAGCCATGTCGCCAAGTGTGCGAAGGGCACGCTCCCCAGGAATTGGCCTGACTTCGTGAAGAAGACCATGAGCACGGTCTCGCAAATGAGGACGCCAAGAGCGTCGAGGTAGCCGCGTAGCCGTCTGTACCGCATCACAGCCTCCTTGCTTGTCGGGCGGCAGGTCGCCACATGCGTACGAAGCGCTCGCCATTTGGCATGCTGACGGGAGCACCGAGGGCAATAAAGCCGAATCTCTCGTAGAACTTGGCCAAGTGCTCATTTTCAGCGTCGAGGACAAGAGACCATTCGTTGTCATCGGCCTCCTGGGCAACCGAACGCAAGAGCTTCGACCCCGCCCCGGGCGCGATGCTGGCCAGGGAGTGAAGGTAGATGTGGCGCCCCGGCGGGCGCATTCGGCGCAGGGCCCGCTTCGCCGGCAACGCCCTTACCGCCCGCGCCGCCGCAGGCAAGAAAACCAGTACCACGCCCACCACAAGGCCCGTCGCCACCACCGGGTGAGTTGCACCGACCGCTCCCAACATCAGTACGGTCGCCGCGACGCCGCCAGCCATACGCGCAGGGCGGGGGGACAGAAGGCACGCGGCGCAGCCACCGACCTCGACACGCCGCTCATAAACACACAGCGACACGGTCATGGCCACAGCGAGAACAACGCGTTGCACAACGTTTCGCTGCCTGAACCTACAGAATGCGCGTACCTCGACGCCCACCAGGCGCCGCAGGCCGTACCTCGGCGTGGAACCGGTGCCGCAAACCTCAATGTCGCCCTTTCTTCTTTCCCCACTGGGGGGCGGGCCGACTTGCGGTGGGACCAAGCGCGCGCCGGTCACTGCGGGCCCTCGTCGACGATGACGGAGCGGATCTCTTGTACTACGTAGCGGTGCACGACCTCCGGCTGGTCGACCGGGCCCACGGCGACGGTCTGGACGACTCCGTGCCCGCTGAATGTGTATGCGCCGGCCCACACAACGGTCACACCAACCTGGAAAGTCCCTTTGTGAAGATAGGTGTGGGTGGTAGAAGCGTCTGTCGCGCTGCCTGGCTCACCTGCTGAACTGCTGGCCGCTGTGGCCCCGTCACCGAAGTCCCAGTAATAGGCGACCGGGTGCACGGTAACTGTTACCGAGTAGCCGCCGACGCCGACCGGCCCAACGGTGAGATTCCCTCCGGCCGCGTCGTTGTCCAGCCAAAACCATGTCGGTAGCTGCACAATTCCACAACTCTCAGGGTTGAACTCGATCTTCGGCAACGGTAGAGGCACATCCTCCCAAACGTCTCTCGCGCTGGGCGGAGGGGGCACCGGTGCCGGCGCCGGTGCACATTCCAGCGGCCCTACATACCCCAGTGCGCCGTCAGGGAGGACAAGCTGTAGGTCAAAGGGCAGCGTGTCGCCGGGCGGGAGACCCGACCAAAGTGGGATCGTGGCAAGGTCCCCGTCAGGAAGGCACACCTTCCCCTCCATCGTGGCGCAAGTGGTACACACCACAGTCACCCACTTTGCGTTGGCGGGTGTGGGCACGGGATCCGGGTTCGTTCGCACCGCCGTCGTGGTGGGCGGCGCCCAAACGCCGACGCCGACGCCGACTCCCCCAGGACCAAGGGCCCCGCTCCCCCAGCCGTTTGGCGGGCCAGGTGCGGCATAGGCGACGCTAGATGGGGCGCCCAGCGTTACCCCGAAAAGCACGGCAAAACTAAGCCGCGCGGCGGACCAGAACCTTGAGTAGCTCATTTGGCTAACCCCCCAAAACCCCCTGCTGGGTTCAACTTGTCAATCGCGTCGATTCTCCAGCGGCCGTCCGTCCCTTGAACCAAGATCACCGCGAATGCCGCTTTGCCAGCTGCTGCCCACTTCCCGACCACGTGATTCTCCCGGTTGAGGTACCTGCCCGCTCTCTGGTTCAGAACAACGTTCACCGACGCGCGCACGTACGCTTGATGACCGTTAAGGTACGCAGGTTTGCCGTTGATTGGCGTCATCGGCTTCGGAGGCGTCGTCATTGCCACCCAGTCAATTTCTGTCGGTGACGGGTCTGTCCGCCAACCCTTTTGAGCGAGCTGGGATACTGCAAGCAGTTCTCTGTTGAACGTTTCGCCACCGGCGATCATGTAGTTGCCCACAAGCGCCGCGCTGGGGTGGGCCCAAACCCAGTCCTGATAGGTGATGAGGGTGACCAACGCCTTCATAACGTTCGCCCCGTAGGCGCCGGCGAGGGACGGAGGGATGGCCTGCGCGGCCGGCCAGGCAGCGGGGTTACCGCCGCCAACGAGGCTGTCGGGGGAGGTCGGCGACCACGGCACGGCGGTGCCGGCAGTGACCGACGGGGCGAGGGTCACAGACGTGGGAGATGGGGGCGCTGTGGAGGAGGGGGCAGGAGCCGAGGCTCGCGGCGCGGTGGGGCCCGGCGGGTTGGGAGTGCCAGCACTGCTCGTCCGGGCCGTTGGGCCAATGGTCGCCTTTGAGCGCAACCCGCTCGTCACGACCGACCGAATAGCCGTGGCCGACTCATGACCGCCACAAGCCACGAGGCCGATGAAGCCACCGAAGATCACTAACGCGACTGCCGCGGCCACGTCGGCTAGCCGGTCCGTCGGGCCCCGTTTGCGAGGACGGCCGGACGGTGCCGCGCTCCTCAGGACCGCGGGCGCGCTCGTCATCGCGCTGCGAAAACCGCCTGCGTTCGTCATGGGCACCCGTTCCCCGAGACGGAGCCCCTGGGCCCGCTCGAAGCCGTCGCCGCCACGATGAGCGGCCTGTCCCCCTCCACCAATGCCAAGAGAGTCAGATGGACGTCTTGACGCAGAGAGACGGAGATGTCCTGGCCGTTGGGACTCACCTGTGCCGTGGCTCCGGCGAGCGGGCCCAATTCGCTCTGCGCGGCCAAATTCGCCTGCGCCAACGTGACGGCCGCGGCACGGTCGAGGGCGATGCAACCTGTGCTGCGGTACTGCTGCACGTCTATCCCAGAAGCGCCGGCTAGAGCGGCGTCCTCTGCCGCCGCCTGTAATTGGCGCTGTACCGCTATCCCGTGCCATAGGTCAACAGAGAGCCCGCCAAGCGGCAGGAGCATAGCGGCCAGGAGCACGCACCAGATCACAATTGCGTCACCTCGCTCGTCCCGACGAGGGCGCCGCACCTGTTGACCGCGCGTACGCAAGTCCCTCACGCGGGCGAATCCCGGAACGAGTCCACGTGCGCGGTCGACATGGCGGTGTAGTGCAGGGTTCCTATCGGCCCGAGGCCAGGCACGTCACCCGCAGGCACGACGACTGTGACTGCTACGGTTACCGAGCCCCCGGGGTCGAGCGAACCCGAAAACTGCGCGTTCAGATCTCCAGGGAGGAGGCCGTCACTCTCAGCGATCTGGGCGACTATTCCATCCGCGGCGGCAACACCATCGCCCCAACTGTCCGCCGCAACCAACGCCCGGGCGGCGCTGCGAGCAGCGTCTTGTGCGTCGACAGTGCGCTGTTCCCACGTCGGCAGCACGAGAACGAGAACCATGACCGGCAGCAGGACGAACCCGACACCCAACATCAGGGTCAGCGGGGCCGACGAGCCGCGCTCGCCGCCAGGATATCTGCAACGCCCGGGGCGCGGCGGGCCGGCGTCGGGAGCCCCGCGCCTTCCCGGCGGTCGTCGGCATACTTCCCGCCCGCTGCGTATAGTTTCCAAGACCCAGACGTGCGCGGTCATTGCTGGGGTGCCTTCTCTATGACCGACAACCCCACTACTGAGACGTCCGCACGCGGCACTGCCGGCATCAGGCTCGGCAAGACGCCGGTAGCAGCCGCGACCACCTCGCTGCCCTCAACAAAGCAGCTGATCGTCACGTTCGCCCCGAAAGGCCCTGGCAGCAGATCAGCCCTCACCTGCGCTGCTTCCGCCAAACAGATGCTCACCGAACCCCCCGACGTCGCACCGGCCTGGGCCGCGTCGTCAACGGCCGTTCGCACTGCTCCCTTCGCGTACTCGTCAAGGACAAGATTCGTCCCTCCCACGAAGACCGTCATGAGGATTGCGATCGCGATGACCGCGGTCACCACGGACGAACCGACCTGGTTGTAGGCCCGCTTGCGGGGTGTGGCCATGCCCGCCAGGCTGGGCGGGCTCAGCCAAGCCCGAGCTGCTTGGTGACCCAGTTGAATACCGACGAGTCCAGCCCGGCTATCAGGCCGCCAATAGCCACTATGGCCACGACGCCGATAACGATGAGGCCCAGGTTGTCGGTTACCTGGCTGCCCCTCTGGTCCCGAACCCGAAGGCTCAGCGCCACTAGGGCGTGCCGCAGACGTTGGCGACGGCAGGGGGATGATTGGGGGGCGCTCGGTTGCGCCCCGACCGGGCTCGGCATGGAGATGTCCTTTCATTTTCAGCGGGCGGGATGCCACAGTTGTTACTTTCCGAACAGCATTTGAGGAAGTGGGGCAAGCAGGAAGGCGAAGAGAACAGGCGCCATGAACACCAGATTTGGTAGCACGAGGGACATCTGCCGACGTGCCGCGCTGCGCTCGACTTCTTCGCGTCGCTGGGCGCGCAACTCGTTGGCTTGGTCCAGCAAGGCTTTCGCCAGGTCGAGACCGCCAACGGCCGCCGCCGCCAGGAACCGATAGAAGCGCGCTGCCGCCGGTTCGGCCGTTTCCCTGGCTATCAGTTCGAACGCGGGCACCTCGCCAAAACCGGCGTTGATCAGGTGCACCGCCCGTCCCAGGTCGTCGACAACGGGCCCAGAACCCTGGGAGACGACGTCGCCGACGGCAACCACCAGGCTCTTGTTGTTCTCTATTTTGAGGGCCAGCACGGCCGCCACGGTCGGCAGGTCACTGCGCACGCGTTCGTTCCGGCGCTTGGTACCGGCCCGGGCCCGTTCAGGTAGTCGTCGGGCTCCGGAGAACAGCCCCGCCAGGAAGAAGAGCCCAACATAGAGCGCCTTGCCTGTAACAGCGCCGAGGAGCCCGAGCAATACGGGGGTGCCGACCAGCCGGCGCAGGTACTCACGCCGGTACTCGTCAACGGTCATCTTCATCCCCGCTTGCCGGAGCGACAGTTCGAGGCTTTCGGCCGCCCCGACCCCTACCACTCGGTCCATCAGTGATATCGCTGTCCCGGCCAGTGGGCCGAGCACACGTCGCATCGCCTCCCCTGCCACCAGCGGTCCCGCCATCGCTCCAGGCCTCCCGCCCAAGTGCATACGGGGCAGTTCTAGGTACAGCGCCATCCGCGCTACCGGCGACCGCTTGGGGTGAGCCAAGCGCACTCCCAGCCAGCACAGGGCGCTGGCTCCCAAGGCCGCAGCCAGCGCGGCATCCACTGTCACGGTGCCCACGAGGCCGCCTCGCGGGCAAAGACCCTCTCCGTTGTGGCGATGGGCCGCACCAGCCGGCGCGACACCGCCAAGCCGGCAAAGGACACGACCCCACCCAACAGGACCAGTACCTGGCCCTCCGGTTGGGAAAAGAACTCCCTGTAAGCACCGTTGCTCGCACACAGGAACAGCACCACCACGTAGGGCAATGCGAAACAACCCCACGTTGCGGCGCGCGACTGAGTTTGCAGAGTGCGGATCTTCTCCGCCAGCTGGATATCTGCCGTTATCTGTGAGCCCAGGTCGGCCAGCACTCGGAGTACCGTTTCTGTGCCTTCCTCGACGGCCCCGGCAAAGGCCAGCAGTACGGGGTCGGATACGGAGTCAGCCAGCTCGGCGCGCACCGCCTCGAGGGCCTGGCGGTCACCCAGCCGGGCCGACATCCTCACGTACCGGGACATCGGCGCGCGGAGCGGCTCGGGGCCCGACTTGGCCAGTTCCCCAAGCGCGTCGTGGAGCGTAGAGATCCCGGCACCCAGGACGCCCACTAGGTACCTCAGAGCGTCGGGCCATGCCGCCCCGCGCGCGATGGCCTGTTTGCGGCGTTGCACTGACCAGTAGCCGTACGGCGCCGCGGCAGCGGCGGCAGCAGGCGGCGCCGCGACGACGGCTGTGCGGGAGACCGCCAGAAGGACCACGAAGCTCACCACACCCACCCCGGCGGAGACGACGCAAAACTGCGTGGGCGTCACCGCCGCGCCCGCCTGCGAGAGCCACACCTGGAAACTCACATGACCTTTGCGGTCCCTGCGCCCCACCCTGCCCCGGCGGCCTGCCCGCTCCCGCCCGGTCCCGGCAGCGCTCCCAACGACGGCGCAGGCGAAGCCCCACATGCACAGGCCGAGCAAGACCGCTGCCATCAAGCTCACCACACGACCTCCGCGCCCTCGAGGACTGCCGCCAGGTCCAGGCCATAGCGGGCGAGCAAGCGGTTGCAACGACGCTCGAGCCGTTCGCCCACGGCGGCGCTGCGTAGCTCCATAGGCTCCCCGATGTCGTTCCGGCTGAATATCGGTGTCACCGCAATCCCGCCGGTCGCCGTCGACATTTGAGGAGGGACCACGGAAATCTCAGTAACCTGGCGCTGCGCTACCTCACCGGAGTCGTCCATGTCGCAGTAGATGACGACATCGAACATGGCGGCAAAGCGAGTCTCGAGTTCGCCAAATGGAGTCGCAGGCACTGCCTTTGTCGCGCACACGGCGAGCGCCTCGAAGGCACCGGCCGTGTCTTCAGCGTGCACTGCAGCAACGACCCCGACGCCCAGCGTGCCCGCCATGAGCAGTTCCCATGCCTCAGGGCCCTTCAACTCGCCTAGGACAATTAGCTCGGGTGACGCCACCCTGGCCGAGCGGATCAGGTCGGCCAAGCTCTCCACCTTCGAGCTCTGCCAGTACTCACCATTGAGCAGCGGGGCGTTCAGTTCTCGCTGTTCCTCTGCACATATCACCCGTCGCCTCGCCGGGACGGCACGCAGCAGTGCCTCGATGAGAGTCGTCTTCCCCGCACCCGGCGGGCCCGCCACCAGAGCGCGCGTGCAGCGCACTCGCATCAGCGTTTCCAGGAAGACCGCCGCTTCGGCTGAAATCGAAGCGTACGAGACCAGGTCCGACAATGTCGTGTTGCGCTTCTGCGGCACGCGCAGGCTGAACGATACGGCTCCGTCTATCCGAGGCGGCACCGATGCAGAAAGCCGCGCTTGGCGTCCGCCGGGCAAGAGGACACGAATCCCGTCCACCTTCGGGTGGGAGGCATCAATGTTCTCACCGGACCCCGCCACCATGCGCTGTAGTACGGAAAGCACTGCCTCAGGCTGGGCCGGCGCCGCCATGTACTTCGTTTCCCCGCCCACCAGGCGCGCAGTAATCTCACCATCGACGCCGTAAACCTCCTCGACCCTCGGGTCAGCGACCAATTGGTCGAGTTGGGCGCCAATGCCGTCGAGTTCGCACATGAGACGTTCGACGACATCGGGGGGATCAGCGAACGGCTGCAGACCGCCCAGTGCCCCGCGCATGAGCTGCCGTTGGAAACGCTCGGTTTCCACCTCGACCACGACGCGCACCGCCGCGACGTCGGCAGCCACGTCGATGTCTCGCGCTGCCACCAGATTGAGGACACGCGAACGCAGCTCGTCAAAGGCCGTCGCGTTCACAGAGCGACCACCTCAGCCGCCTTCCCATCCCCCACCTTGCCCGACCCCCTTGGCTGGGCCAGCGGGCCTGTGCCGGCGGGGTTCGGAAGGCCCGGGTTGCACCTGGCGCCCGTCGTCATCGAGGTGTTCACCAGTTCTCGGACGGACTTGGCCCACGGTCCCTTCCCGAGGATCTCTGCGTTCCAGCGCGCCCGTGCCACAGTCGGCTCCTCAGGCAGGAACCCGAACCCGGCGAAGGGGTTGCGCCCCGTGTTCGCTTCAACGAGGCTCCTCAGGTGGTCCCGCTCGTAGCGGCTTTTGCGAGCCCGCCCGAACACCGCCCAGCAGGGTGCATTCACGCCCGCCGCAAGAGCAGCGGCTTTCCAGTACACGAGGCGCGCTGCCCCATCAGGGTCAGCTGACGCGAAAACTGCTATGGAATCGGCCTTTTGCAGCACGGCCCGCGCCGCGCTGAATCGTTCGCGTGGCCCAGGGGATCCGACCAGCCAGCCCGTTTCGACCAGAACGTTGTCATAACGTCCTAGTGCCTCCGCCAGTAGCTTGTCCAGATGGGCGGCCGCAATTACATGTGCCGCTCCCGGTGCCCCGCAAATAACGTCGAAGTGCCCAAGTGGTGGTGCCCCGTCGCACCGAGGGCCCGATAAGCCCTCGGGCAGCGCCTTCAGGCCTTGGCCGGCTCGTGAAGCAGCCCAGGCCAGGCCCACGTCCGGCGATCGCAGCAGCCGCGAAACGAGCACCGGCGCCAACTCGTCCGCCTCTATCACCAGCGTCCGGGCCCGTTTTGCCAGGTATTCGGCCGCGGCAACGACCGCCTCGGTCAAGCCGGCACCACCACTCGCCTTGGTCCACGCGCTCAGCAGCCCGCCGCTCCTCCTTTGCCCCGTCGCCGGTCCCTGCGTAGGCCAGGCAGGCGAAGGCGCAGCTGCCTCTCTCAGCTGCCGCCTGGGCTTGACCTGCGACAAGACACTGAGAAGCTCTGCCGGCGCCGTTGACGCAGAAAGGACCTGGTCGACGCCCAGCCCAGCCAGGTACTGGCAGCCCATTCCCGCGCTCTGGTCGAACAGCCCGACGACATGCGCGCCATCGCCTCGGACATGCGCAATGTCCATCACGGAAAAGGTCCGCATAACGTCGTCCACAACCAGGACATCGATCCTCGACATGGAGCGCGCCAAACCGGCCCGGTCCATGATGACCTCGATCACCACCCCTTGGCTGTGGTCCCGCACATAGGACCGCAGCGCCGCGCTCCACGGAGCCCTGGTTGCCGCCAGGCCGATCGACAGCACAACGGTCATGCGTCGCTCCGTGAGGGCGTGCTCCACTTAGCTACGGCCTGCTTCGTTTGCCCGGCTGGCCGCTCTCCGGTCGACCTCACTATTTCCAATTCCCCGCTGCTGCCGCCCGCTCCCGTGGAGCCAAGCGCCGCCGCAACCTGCAACGCACCTTGTCTGTCGACGGCCACGACAATGAAATAGCCACTAGCACCTCCGCCCAGCACTCCCGTCTCGCCCGAACTCGGTGCAACGGAGACCACGCGGAGATCCTGAGCAACGTAGCGGGCACCCCCGGCCCCGTTGGAAGCAATCACGTCCACGAGGTCGCCCGCACTGACTCGGCCTCCCGCAGCCTGTTGGAGAGGGATAGCAATACTCATCTCGCCCAGTACGGGCCCGGTAGATGGCGTCCTCACTTCGCTCAAGGTCACGGGCTCACCGCGCTGGACAGGCACGGTTGCGACCCATCCGTCACCGACATCGGACGGCCTCAGGAGTCCCTGAACCAGAGCCGTATCCGTCGCATGCACGCTGACAACGCGCGTGTCGGCGGCGTCGATCGGCGAGCCCGCCGGGACCGCTGAAGCGGTCACGACGATGCTGGTCATGGCCGAGCGGTCCTGTAATGCCTCATAACCGAACCCTCCTGCCAGCACCGCCAGCACCAGCGGCATGATGGTCCCCATCGTCGGGCGCCGCGGGTGACGCGCCCGCGGCAGCGTGTTGTCCACCTGAGCTGCAGAGGCCGCTCGGGCGCCTCCCAGGGTTACGCTCTCAGAACGCACTGGCCACCACCGCCACTATCCCGCCAACTGCCAGCAGCGGTCCCAGGGGCACCGGCGCTGCTCCACGGGCTCCTGTGTTCGCCCGGTGCCTGCTCAAGACGCCCGCGACGAGGGGGGCGCAAGAAAGAGCGACCGCCGCGCCAGCCGGACAGATTGCCCCCGCCCCTAGAGCGACCAGGCAAGCCATGCGAACGTCGCCGAAGCCAAGCCCCTGCGGCTTAGCAACTGCCCACACCGCAAAGAGGCCACCTGCCACCAAAGCGCAACCGACGCCCCCCACGACACACTGCCAGTCACCCGACAGACCGCCGGCGCCCAACAGGAACCCGCCGGTAGCCAGTGCCGACAGGCGCACGAGGGCAGTAGGAACGACGAAATGTCGGGAGTCAACCAACCCCAGCACGGCTAGAGCACTGGCCCACACGACGAGGCCTGCCACTTCGGCGGTTGCAACACCCCTCTTGCACACCAGCAACGCCACCGCCACCAACGCGGTGGCGCCCCCAACGATCGTGGCCCGTCCAAGCCTCGCCGGGTACCCGGTCCAAGTCGGCTGCTGACTGCCCGCCGCCAATATCCAGCGGCACACGCGGGGGCTTGAACAGCTGAGCCAGCCGACGATCACGCCACCCGTACCCGCGGCCAGCACGGCCGCAACTATTCCAACAGAGCCCAAGACTGACCTTTCTGCTTAGTACCGGCGAGTCAGGGCCCTGAGTTTCAAAAAGTCTTCTCCCCCGCCGTCCGGCCGCCCAATCGCGACCAGCCGGCGTGGCACCCCTCCTTGGCGAACGGCTTCCAGCACTCCTCCTCCTGGGGGGCATTAAACCACGCACCCGCGCTCGGGCCCAAATTCGGGCCCGAGAACCTCTCCCGGGCCGACGTCGGTGCGGTGGAGATAGGATCACGAAGCTGTCGGTGCCGCCAGGAGGGGCTCGTACAGCTCCAGGTACCGTCGGGCGAGGGAGTCGAGCGAGTGCTGAGCGGCGCGCCCCAGGGCCGACTCCCGCATGGCCTCGATCTCCGGGCCGCCGGCCAGGGCCCGGCGCAGCGCCGCCGCCAGCGCGCCGGCGTCCCCTGGCGGGACCAGGAGGGCGTCCCGGGACGGCCGGGCGACGTTGGCGTAGCCCGGGATGTCACTGGCCACGACGGTCGTGCCGGCCGCCATCCCCTCCAGCAGCACGACGCCGAAGCTCTCCCCATGCAACGAGGGAGCGGCCAGAGCGTCTGCTCCCCGCAGGCGGCGTAGTTTTTCGTCCTCCCCCACCAGCCCGAGCCACTCGAAACGGGCGTCGCCCAGTGTCGCCTCCCTCAATGCGCCCGTCTGGGGGCCCTCCCCGGCTACCCAGATGCGGGCATCGATGCCGTGCGTCACAACCGCTTCGATCAGCACCTCCAGGCCTTTGCGTGGCTCGTGGCGGCCCAGGAAGAGCACGGTCGGGCCGGAGCTCGGCCAGGGCTCGACCTCCTTCGCCAGGTGCGTGTCGATGCCGTTCCAGACAAGCTCGTACTCCCCGCCCAGTGCCTCCCGGGCCGTTTCCAGGGCCTGCTTGGACACCGCGCAGCGCAACGCTAGGCGCCTCGTTGCCCAGCGAACGGGCCCCCGCACCGCCCGGTAATAGGCGACCTGGCCCGCGCGGTGGAACGTGCCCACTAGCGGCCCGTCGCTGAAGAGCAGCGCCGTCAGGGCCGGGCCTGGCACCATCGGTTCGTGCAGGTGGACGATGTCGAAGCTCTCATCGCGCAGTACCCTGATGGTGCGCAGCGCAGCCGCCGGGTCAGGCGCTATGGGTGCCACCGAGCCATTGGCTGCCGCCCGGACCGACGCCCCCAGCGGTGACACCCACGGGTTGGGTGGCGGCCCGTCACAGGGGGCCAGCACCCTGGCGTCGGCCCCCATCGCCCGCATCGCCCTAGCGATGCCCAGGACCTGTCCCTGGACTCCCCCAGGGATGCTCAGGCTGTACGGGCAGACCATTCCTATGCGCACGCCCGCCCACCCCTTGAGCCGGTCATTGGGCCCTCCCCGCAGGCCCGGGCACCTCGATTGGCCGGGCCGGCCCCCCCGCTCCTGCTCGCGGCTTTTGCTGGGCCCACCATGGGTGGCGCAGTTCGGGGTCGCCGGGCCAGTTGGGCTGGACGAGGTGCCATTGTGTCGGGGCGCGCCTGACAAGCACCTCAAGCTCGGCGGCCAGGGCCTGCGCCCCGGTCGGCAAGAGCTCCCGAATGCGCGTCCTCGCCGGCAGCTCGATCGGCGGCCGGAACACGATCGTGTGCGAATTGGCTTTCTTCTCGAAGTAGATGGCCGCCGCCATGAGCGGCGCCCCCGAGCGCGCCGCGAGGGCTACCGGCCCACTCGGCATCATCACCGGTTGGCCGAAGAACTCGACCTCCACCCCCGCCGCACCCCCGACCAGGCGGTCCGCCAGAAGGCACACGATGTGGTTGTCCTTCAGGGCCCGCAGTATGCTGGCCGCCGCCCGGGGGCCGACGGGGACGACCTGCATGCCCAGGCGTTCCCGGAACCCGGTGAACCACTCGAACAACTGGGGCGGCTGCAGGGGTTCCACGGCCACCGTCACGGGCAGCCCGCTCCGGATCAGGTACATCGCCCCCCACTCCCAACCCCCGAGGTGGGGCGGCGCAAGGATCACCCCGCGCCCCTCAGCCAACGCCGCCTCGAGGTGCTCCTGCCCAATCGTGACCACCCCCGCGACCACCTCGGCCGTGGACAGTGAGGGGAGGCGGAGGCTTTCAGCCCAGTAGCGGCCGTAGTTGGCGAAGACATCAGCCACCATCCGCCGCTGCTCGCTCCTGGCCAGGGGCCGACCGAGGACGCGTGCCATGTGCGAGGCGACCACGGATCGCTTCCCGTCGTAATCCGGCAGCCGCCCTACCAGCCCGCCGACGCTCTGGCCGACCAGGCTGACAACCGACACCGGCAACGCACCCGCTGCCCAGGTCCCAGCGCGGAACAACGCCAGCTGCTTGCTCGGCATCGCTACTTGACCCTAGAGGACGGCCCGGGAGCCGGGCCAGCTCAGTCTTGGTCCGAGCCGCCCAGACGTCGCGCCCGCGACCCCTTGCTCCCTTCCAAACGACCGGACCGGCGCTGCTCGGCCGCGCCCGGGACCCCCGCACCGCTGTGCCCACCGGAGCCAGCAGCGCCTTGGTCCCTGGCAAGACGCTCGTCTTTGGCGAGACGCTCGCCCTTGGAGAAGCGGCGGCCGTCGGCGAAACGCTCTCGGCGCTCGATACGGCGCTGATGCCACGGCGAAGAAGCGGTCCGCCCACCCGGGCGCCGGCTGCGCCCGGAGAAGGCGCCGGACGCGGGGCCCCGGGGAGCCCACGCCCACCAGGCTTCCCGGCTGGACCGCTCCTCGCGCCACGCCCTCCAGCGCAAAACCACAGCAGTGGGCTCCACCGGGAGCGGCGCCGGCGGCTTGCCCGCCTGGCGCCAGACCTTCACGAAGCGTTGCACCGCCGTCACCAGCGACAGCGCAAAGATAAGCCACAACAGCCACAGCATGTCCGCCTCGAACTTCAGGGCGAAGCAGAGCACGAAGATCCTCTCGCCTCGCTCCATCAGGCCACCCTTGGCCTCGATGCCGAGCACGTCTCCCTTGGCTCTTATGTACGAGACCAGCTGGGACACGCCCAGTACGGCCAGGGGCACAAGGGCGGCATGGTGCCCGAAGCGGTCCTGGGCGTACCAGGCGAAGCCGACGAGCACGACCGTATCGCTTACCCTGTCGCCCACCGAATCGAAGAACGCACCCCGGCGGCTGGAACGCCCGCTCGCCTTGGCCAGGCTCCCGTCGAACGTGTCGGGCAGCGCCGACGCGATCAGGAGGCTATAGCCCCAGACCAAGTGACCAGTGGCGATGGCCCAGGCTGCCGGGACTGACAGCAGGATCCCGAGGGCGGTCAGGTGATCAGGCGAGAGCCCGGTGCGCCGCAGCGCCCGACCAGCGGGGCCCGCAACTTTGTCTACCGCCGTCCGGAAGCGGGTGTCGAACAACTAACTGCTCCTATTTCGCGGGGCGTGGTACTGCCCTCACAATATCACCGGGCCCGCCAGCCCAGGACTTTGGTCCCTTGTTGTCCACTATGGGCTGTTCTCGGGGTGCCTCCGTGGTGCCAGGGCACCCCGCGGCAGGTAGCTTATTTGGATCGGCCTGGAGCGGCCGAAAAGGGGAACCGAACGGGGAAAGCCCGGGCGGGGAAAGAGGAAGAGGTGCTCGCATGAAGGCGTACCCACCAGCGAAGGTCCGCAACGTCGCCCTGGTCGGTCACGGGGGCTCCGGCAAGACCACTCTTACCGAAGCCCTCCTGTTGTGCAGTGGCGCAATCAACCGGCTGGGGCGGGTCGAGGATGGCACGACCGTTTCGGACTTCGAGCCAGAAGAGCAGTCTCACCACATGTCCACATCGCTCTGCTTGGCCAGCCTGGAATGGCGCGGCCACAAGGTGAATGTCCTGGACTGCCCGGGCTACGCCGACTTTGTGCCCGAAGCACTGGCGGCCCTGGCCGTGGCTGATCTGGCTGTGTTCGTCGTGAGCGCGGTGGACGGCGTCGAAGTCCAGACCGAGGTCTTCTGGAAGGCAGCCACCGAAATGGGCACCCCTCGGATCATCTTCATGAACAAGCTTGACCGGGAGCGCGCCGACTTTTCCAACGTCCTCCAGCAACTTCATCACACCTTCGGTGCCGGCGTCGCCCCTCTCGAACTCCCGATCGGCGCGGAACTGCAGCTCCGCGGGGTGGCCGACCTCCTGACCGACAAAGCCTTCACGTACGAGCCCGGCAAATGCGCGGCCACCTCGGGGCCCATACCCCCGAACATGACCGAGCAGGAGCACAGTGTGCGCGACTCGCTTATCGAGGGCATCGTGGTCGCCGACGACGATCTCATGGCGCGCTACCTGGAGGGCGACGAGATCTCGGCCGACGAGCTCTCCAAGACTCTCGCCCGCGGCGTCGCATCTTCCCAGGTCTTCCCCGTGATATGCGGCTCAGCCACCAAATTGGTCGGAATCGACCGGCTCCTCGACACGATCTGCGACGTGGCGCCCTCTCCCCTTGAGCGCCCCCCCGTACGCGTACGCACTCCCGGCGACGGCGCCGCGAAGGTCATGGAGGTCGCCTGCGACCCCGCCGGCCAACCGCTGGCCTGGGTGTTCAAGACCATAGCCGACCCCTACGTGGGGAAAATATCCCTCTTCAAGGTCACCTCCGGCACGGTGCGGCCCGACGCCGTCCTGTACAACCCCCGGTCCAAGGCGGACGAGCGGCTCCACGCTCTGTTCAGCCTGCGCGGCAAGGAACAAATCCCGCTAAGTGAGGTGCCCGCCGGCGACATCGGTGCCGTGGCCAAATTGGCCGCCACCAACACGGGCGACAACCTGACCCCGCGCAACATGCCCGTTACTCTGGTGACCCCCACTTCGGAGGAAGCCGGCGGGGCCACCTGGCTCGCCGAGGCAGCCACGCCCGTCCTGTCCCTCGCCATCCGGCCCAAGAGCAAGGCTGACGAGGACAAGCTCATGACCGCTCTCCACCGCCTCCAGGAGGAGGATCCCACCCTCGTGGTGCGCCGCGACGACGAAACCCATCAAACGGTCCTGTCGGGGACGGGCGAGGCCCACATCGGTATCGCCATGGAGAGGCTGCAACGCAAGTTCGGTGTCGCCATCGAGTACGAAGACCTCGTCATCCCCTATCGCGAGACGGTCACCACCACTGCCGAGGCCGAGGGCAAGTACAAGAAACAGACGGGCGGCCACGGCCAGTTCGGCGTGGCTTCGCTCCGCATAGAGCCGATGGAGCGCGGGACCGGGTTCGAGTTCGTCGACAACATCGTGGGCGGCGTTATCCCCCGCCAGTACATCCCGGCCGTGCAAAAAGGGGCCGAGGAGGCCATGAGTGATGGCGGCCATTTCGGCTGGCCGGTGGTCGACGTCCGGGCCACGTGTTTCGATGGCAAGCACCACCCGGTCGACTCGTCGGAAATGTCGTTCAAGATGGCCGGTGCCCTCGCCGTCCGGGAAGCCCTGGCCAAAGCCGGCCCGGTCATGCTGGAACCTCTCTCGGTCCTCGAGGTAACCGTGCCCAACGCCTATCAGGGCGATGTGCTGGGCGACCTCAACAGCCGTCGCGGCCGCGTGCAGGGTACCGAGACGGGCCAGCCAGGCGAGTCGGTGATAATCGCCCTTGTGCCCACCGCCGAGCTGGTGCGCTACGCCATCGACCTGCGCAGCCTCACCGGGGGCCGCGGGCGCTTCAAAGCCCGTCACGACCGCTACGAGATCATGCCCCAGAACCTGTGGGACAAAGTGAAACGCGAGCGCGCCAGCGTCGAGAAGTAGGCCCCGCTGGAGCCCGCGACCAATAGGCCCCCGGGCAACCCTTCGCGGACGAGCGTCCGGAGCGCCCGGCGGCATGAGCGTGCTGCGCATCGCCTGGTGCGGCCCAGAGGCAGCGGCAACCGTCCACGCGCTGACCCAGGCGGCGTTCGCCCCATACGGTTCGCTCAAACCTCCCAGCACGGCCCTTCGGGAGACCGTCGAGATCGTCAGAACAGATCTGGAACAGGCGCGCGGTCTGGTCGCCCACCTGGACGAGCTCCCGGTGGCGGCGGCCAGGACCCTGACGCTCGACAACCACCTGCATCTCCGGCGACTGGCGGTCCACCCAGACTACCAGCGCCGGGGCCTGGCGACGGCTGTGATGCACTGGGTGCAGGACCAGGCCATCTCCCTCGGCTACGAGGAGATCCGCCTCGGGGCCCGCAACGCCCTTCCTGCCAATCGCGCGCTGTACGAAAACCTCGGGTACCGGGCTGTGATGGACCACGGCTTTTGGACCGAGTTCCGCCTCGACCTGCGCCCCTACAGCCCCAATGGGCCCCAGCGATGACGTGAGCCCGTCCCGTCAGGTGTTGATCCCGCTGACCAGCGATGTCGAAAGCCTGTCGAGCTCACGTCCGAACTCCTTGACGCTGCGGGCGACTCGCTCACTGGCCGCCCTGAGGGCGACAGCTCGGCTTCGGGTGTGCACGAAACCTTCAAACCCGTTCCGCAAGGGAGCGCATTTGTACGTCCCGTGCACGTTCTGGGCCACTTTTGTGCCTGATGCGGCCTCCGCGACAACACGTCAGGAGGTTTCAAGCGCGTCCGGAGGTTCCGTGCACGGCGACGCCCACGCCGGCCGCTCCCCGCTACCCGCTCGCGCCGCCGCCCAACACGACCGCTGGCTTAGCCTCGCTGCTGCGATAACGCTCGTAGACGGCCAACAACGTCCCGTCGCCCGACAGCACCGCCCAGGGCCCCGGCCCGGCGGCACCAGCGTCCTCCAGCGCCCGCAGGGCTAGCACCTTGCCGTGCCGAACAGCGCGCACGACATCGCCGGCCACCACGGCACGCTCCATCCCCTGCAGTGCGCCGGCCGGTGTCAAGACGGCGCCCGCCGGCCGCGGCCACGCCTGCAAGTCGGCCAGGGAGATCGCCTGGTCCACGGTGAAGCTGCCCACGGCCACACGGCGCAACCTGCGCAGGTGAGCCCCCCCTCCCAACGCCGTGCCAAGGTCGGCAGCCAAGCTGCGGACGTAGGTCCCCGCGGAGCATTCGACATCGATGGCCAGCACCGGCCCGGCCCGCGGGCTGAGCTCCGCCCACTCCGTGCCCGGCCCGGCCGACAGCTCCACGTCGAAGCGCATGACTGTGACCGGCCGTGGCGCTCGTTCCACCTCTATCCCTGCCCGGGCCAGCTCGTGCAGGCGCCGGCCTCCGACCTTCAGCGCGGAGACCATGGGCGGCACCTGGCTGATCTGGCCCGTGAGAGCCTCCGCCGCCGCTCGCGCCGCCTCCAGCGTGACAGCATTCATGTCCCATGCGGCGGTGATCTCGCCCGACGCGTCAAGAGTGCTGGTAGCCACCCCCAGCACCACCTCGGCCGTATAGCGCTTGGGGAGGCCGGACAGGAATTGGAGCAACCTTGTGGCCTGGCCCAGCCCCACCAGCAGGACCCCGGTGGCGTCGGGGTCGAGAGTGCCTCCGTGGCCTACTCTTCTCTGCGAGAAAATGCGCCGGCAGCGCGCCACCACGTCGTGGCTCGTACAGCCGGCTGGCTTGTCGACGACGACCAGACCGTCCACCTGGCTCAACGGCTCACACTGGCTCGATCATCAGGGCTCGATTATGAGGGCTCAGCCGGTGCCGGCGGCTCCTGCTCTCCCGCTTTGCCGGCCCCAGGAGCATCCTGCGCCGAGCCGCGCCCGTCCTCGTCCACGGAGAGCTGCCCGCTCGATCGGAGATCCCGCAGGATCGACTCCACTCGCTCGCCGTAGGCGACCGAAGGGTCAGCCTCGAAGGTCAACTGGGGTGTGCGCTTGATGCGGACCTGATGGGCGACCGCCGCCTGCAGGCGCGGCCTGGCCTCGGCCAGCGCCTCCTTGGCCGCCTCGGGCAACGAGGCCAGGAGCACCGTGGCATGGCGCATGTCGGGATCACAGTCGACGGCCGTGACTGTCATCAGCTCCAAACGGGCGTCTGTGCCGGCTGCCAGCTCGATGGCCTCGGCCAGCACCTCCCGCAGCACCTCGTTGACCCGAGCCATGCGTGGGTACTGGCGACCGGCGTGGCGTGCCGGCCTTCGGCCCCTCACGGCCAGCCCCAACCCGTCACGCACGCGCAGGTCAGACCCCCCACCAGTGCCGCTCGCAGGACACGACCTCGACTTCGGGGAACGACCATACGAAACGCTCCACAGACGAGAGCACCTCTTCTACATGGCGCGTCGTCGACGCCACGGCGGCGAAAGCCAACACCGCCATCTGCCAGACATCCTGCTTGCCGACCTCGGCCGCGGCCACACCGAAGCGGTGCCTGCTGCCCTCGACAATCGGCCGTATGATCGCTCGCTTGTCTTTCAGCGAGTGAGCCCGAGGTATGTGAAGTTCCACGCTCAACACTGCCGCGTGCACAGCGCTCAACCACCGGGTCCTCGGTAGCGCAGGGCCCGGTAGCGCAGGGCCCGGTAGCGCAGGGCTCGGTAGCGCAGGGCTCGGTAGCACAAGGCTCTGTGGTTAAGGTCTCAGGTGCGCGGGATCTCCCGCTCATCGTAGGTCTCGATGATGTCGCCGGGCCGCAGGTCCTGATTGTTGGACAACCCGATGCCGCACTCGAAACCCTCGTGCACTTCACGCACGTCCTCCTTGAACCGTCGCAACGATGTGATCGTCCCTTTCCAGATGATGACCCCGTCGCGCAGGAAGCGCACCTTGGATCCCCGGGTGATGACACCCGTGCGCACGTAGCACCCAGCTATAGCGCCGATCCTGGGGATCCGGAAGATCTCCCGAACCTCGGCCTCGCCAGTCAGCACTTCCTCGTACTCCGGCGCCAACATGCCGACCATGGCGGCCTGGATGTCCTCGATCAGCTTGTAGATGATCTCGTACGTCCGGATCTCCACACGCTGAGCCACGGCCATGGCCCTGGCTTCACGGCCAGGGCGGACGTTGAACCCGATGATGGTCGCGTTGGAGGCAGCTGCCAGGGCGACGTCATTCTCGGTGATCCCGCCGACGGCACGGTGCACGAAGGCCAACTTCACGTCTTCGCGTTCCAGCTTACGAAGGCTCTCGGTGACAGCTTCCAGCGAGCCCTGAACGTCGGCCTTCACCACCAGGTTGAGCGTCGCTGCCTCACCCCGCTGGATCTGCTCGAAAATGTCCTCCAGCTTGGCCCCGCCGCTCGTGGCAGCCGAGCTCCGGCGGAGGTCGGCGCTGCGGAACCGCTGTTCGCGCTGCTCGGCCACGTCTCGGGCAGTCCGGGAGGTGGCGACGCCTCGCAGGTCGTCGCCCGCAGCGGGCAGTGAGTCGAAGCCCAGCACCTGTGCTGGGAACGACGGCGGCGCCTCCTTGATGTTGTCGCCTTTGTCGTCGATCAGGGCCTTGACTCGGCCCCAGGCTGCTCCGGCAACCACGTGGTCGCCGACGCGCAACGTCCCGCTTTGCACGATCACGGTCGCCACCGGGCCCTTGCCGGGGTCCAGGTTGGCCTCGAGGACGACACCGCGAGCGCGGCCCTCGGGGTTGGCCCGCAGTTCTTCGATCTCGGCCACAACCATCAACTGCTCGAGAAGGTCGTCCACTCCCAGGTTCTGCAGAGCCGACACCTCCACCATGATGGTGTCACCACCCCAGCGCTCAGGCACCAGACCGAGTTCCGAGAGCTGCTGCATGACGTGCTCGGGGTTGGCGTCCGGCCGGTCAATCTTGTTGATGGCCACCACGATGGGCACGTCCGCGGCCTTGGCATGGTTGAGCGCCTCGATCGTTTGCGGCATGACGCCGTCATCCGCGGCCACTACGAGCACCACGATGTCGGTCACCTCTGCGCCCCGTGCCCGCATGGCCGTGAACGCCTCATGGCCGGGCGTGTCTATGAAGGTCACGATCGGCCCTGCCGCGGTGGCGACCTGGTAGGCACCGATGTGCTGGGTGATGCCACCCGTTTCACCGGACACGACGTCGGACTCGCGGATGCGGTCCAACAACGAGGTTTTGCCGTGGTCGACATGGCCCATTACGGTCACCACGGGCGGGCGTGGGCGCAGCAACTCCTCGCTCTCTTCGTCATCTTCCTCGCCGAAGTAACGGGCCTGAAGCTCGGCTTCCTTCTGTTCGCCCGGCTCCACGAGGCGCACAACAGCGCCGATCTCAGCCGCGAACAGCTCGATCATGTCGTCCGAAAGTGACATGGTGGCAGTCACCATCTCACCCTGCGAGAAGAGGAACCTTACGACGTCAGCGGCGCTGCGGTTGAGCCGGGGTGCAAGGTCCTGGGCGGTCGACCCACGTTCCACGATCACCTCGCCCTCGGGGACCGCGGCGTGCGACGGTATGTAAGAGGTCGGGGTTTGTGCCTCCAACTCTTCGCGGCTCGCCCTACTCCTTCGCGACCGTCCGCGGCTTGGCCGCCCACGCCCACCGGCACCACCACTGGCGAACCCTCCACCAGGCCGGCCGCCGCCCCGGGGAGGTAGCCCAGCCCCTGGCGTCCCTCCAGCGGGCCCACCTCGGTAGGGGCCCCCGCCGCTCGGTACCGGGCGGTATGTAGCCTCAGGCCTTCCCGTCATAGGGCCACTGCGCGCGCCACCCACAGGCCGCGCGCCGCCGGGGCGCATCCCGGGCCCGCCGGGACGGCCCGCGGCACCGGGCACGCCGGGGCGCGGGCCGCCGTTGCCGATGCCTGGACGCGCGCCACCAGCACCGGGCGCGCCCGGCCTCGACAGCGGGCCGCCGGCACCCGGCCTGCCAGCGCCGGCCGGAGGTCGGCTGCCAGGTGCGGGAGGCCGGCCCTGCCCAGTCCTGTCACCGTAGCGGCTTGGACCGCTCCCGGCGTACGGCGCGCCGCCACCGGGACGGCCTGCCGGGCCTCCAGGACGACCCGGGCCCGCAGCGTGGGCAGGGCCCCCTGGGCGTGCCCCTTGGCCATGTGGGTACGAGCCGTCGCCGGCACCCGGGGCCGGCCGCGCCGGGGGCGGTATGGGTTTGCCCGTCAACGGCGACAGCGGCCGCCGGAAACCCGGTGGCGGCGGAATGGGTTTGCCCGTCATGGGCGAAACAGCACCTCGCGTGGCTCCCGACGCTCCCCCGCCATCCTCGGCACCAGCGTTGGCGCCCTGGCGCCCCGCCGCGTTCTGAATGCCACCCGAACGGCCCTGGGTCGCGGGTAACGTACCGTGCGCGGCTGTCCCCGCGCCGGCCCGGTTTGGCAACCCGGTGGCGTCCGCCACCGCCGGAGCTTGGGCAGCATCACGCTGTGCGCTCTGACCGTGAGCGGCAGCTGGTGCCGCCGCCTCAGGGCCCGGCGCCCCCTTGGTTGCCGCCGCTCCCGCGGACGGCCTAAGCCCTGGTGGTGGCGCCTGGCGGCTATGAGCGCTGACCGTGGCCCCCGTGACCGGCACCCCTGTGCCGGCCGGGAGCGGCGTCGGCCCCGTGGGCGCCGTTGCCGCCGGGGAGCCAGAAGACGGCGCTTCAGGTGCAGACGCTACGGCCTGGCGGGCTTGGGCCATCGGCACCTCGGGGCCTGGGGCACCCGCCTCGACCGTCCCCGGTTGCCACCCAGGCGGCAGCACGCCTGCAGGGGGCCCAGAGGGGGGCACAGCCGCAGTCCCCGCGCCGACGGCGCGACCTGCCAAATGAGCCCGAGCCATACCGGGCGCGGCAATTGCCTGGCCCTCGCGGCCCAGGCCGTCAGGGGCGGGACCTCCGGGTGTACCAAGTGCGCGGGCACCCGCTGATGACGAGCTCGCTGGCGACCCACCGCCGGGGACCACCGGCAGGGGCACCTCCTCTTCAGGCGGGTGGGCGCGCTTAAGCCCCTCCCGCTCCGCCTTGCGGCGGACCCGGTCAGCCTGAGCTTCCTCCACGCTCGAGGAATGGCTGGTCACGCCAATCCCCATCGCCAGGCACAGCTCAAGACCTTCCTTGTTGGTCAGGCCGAGCTCTCGTGCCAGCTCGTAAACCCGGATCTTCTTGGCCAAGTTGCTCGTCAGTCCCTTTCTTTGTTTGCCCTGACCTGCTCCCCGGGGGCAGCGCTGTCAGCGGTTCCCATCCTCGCATGTTCGCAGGGCCTCATGGACAGCGCCTCGGCCTCGCTACCGTCGACCTCCGCCCGCAAGGCTCGGGCAAAGGCGCGCCGTTTCACTGCTTTCGCAACGCAGTCGGCCTGCGCCAACTCCGTGCCTCCCAGCCTGCACAGCCAGGCGCCACGGCCTGGTCCTGTCCGGTCAATGACGAGCCGGCCACCAGGACCTACCACTACGCGCACCAGTGTACCGATGGCGCCTTTGGCCCGGCATCCGATGCAGGTCCGGAGAGGGGCCGGCGTCTAACCCGCTCCTTCCTCGGACGCGGCCGTTCCCGTCCCCTCGACCTCGACATCCATCTCGGGACCGGCCTCCACAGGGCCAGTCGCTCCGTTGTCGGCGCTGCCCGGACCGGCACCGACCTCGTCCGTCGCTGAGCCGGCTTCCCACTCCTCCGCCGACAGGGCTTCACCGCCCCCTGCAGGCTGCCAGACCATCTCGCCTTCAGGGTTTTGCACCCACTCGCCCTCTGCCCATTCCTGGGCGGCGTAGGCCTCTTCCTCAGCCAGTTGACTTTCGCTCTTGATGTCTATTCGCCACCCCGTGAGCCGGGCGGCAAGGCGAGCGTTTTGGCCCTCTTTGCCGATGGCAAGCGAGAGCTGGTAGTCGTTCACGACCACCGTGGCAGTACCGGACTCCTCGTCCAGATCCACGTCCTTCACCTTTGCCGGCTGGAGGGCACGCATCACGAACTCACGAGCATCTTCGGAGTAGGGCACGATATCGACTTTCTCGCCCCTCAGCTCGGTCGTGACCATCCGGACCCGGGCGCCGCGGGCACCCACACAGGCACCGACAGGGTCCACGTTGGGGTCGTTCGACCACACGGCGATCTTGGTACGGTGACCGGGCTCGCGCGCCGCCGCCTTGATCTCCACTATCCCGTTGGCAATCTCAGGGACTTCCAGCTCGAACAGCCGCTTTATCAGTCCGGGATGTGTGCGCGAGACCACGATCTGAGGGCCCTTGCTCGTCTTGCGTACCTCGACGATATAGGCCTTGAGCCGGGCGTTGTGCTCGTAGTGCTCAAAGGGGACCTGTTCGGCCTGGGGCAACAACGCTTCGACCTTGCCCAGGTCCAGCAATGTGTAGCGGTTGTCGCTCTGCTGGATGATGCCAGTGACGATGTCACCTTCACGGCCGGCGTACTCTTCGTACTTCAGGTCCCGCTCAGCTTCCCGGATGCGCTGGAATATGACCTGTTTGGCCGTCTGAGCGGCGATACGCCCGAAGTCCTTCGGGGTGTCGTCCCATTCCCGGACAACGTTGCCCTCGTCGTCGAGTTCCTGGCCGTAGACCTTGATCTCCCCAGAATCGGGCTCGATCGTGACCACGGCCTCCTCGGCTGCCCCAGGGATCCTCTTGTAAGCGGCCACGAGCGCGTTGGCCAGCGCGTCCAGCAGGACGTCGACGCTGATGCCCTTGTCCTTGGCGACCTGCTGTAACGCTTCGAGAAAGGCAAGGTTGTCCCTCATCGAGCCTCCTCCGAAGCTTCGGCTGGTTGGTTGGGAGCGCGTGTGGTCGAGCCGGCGCCCTTGGCCGGCTTACCCGCGTGAGGAGGCTCTGAGGCCCGGCCCCAAGTGAATACGGCGTTGGCGCGCTCGATCACAGACAGCGGCAGCCTTACGTCCTCGCTCTCCCCTTTGGAAACAGCAGTCCGGATGGTGATGTCCTTGTCAGTAACCCCGACCAGGGTGCCCCGCAACCGGCGCGATCCATTGACGGGCCCAGCGGTCTTGATCACGACCTCCCCGCCGACATAGTGGGAGAAGTGCCCTGGCGCCCGCAGCCGGCGCTCCAGGCCAGGGCTTGATACCTCAAGGGTGTAGTGGCCTGCCGGGACAAGGTCGTCGCGCTCGTCGAGGACCGCCGAAACGGCATGGCTCACCAGCGAGATGGTGTCGAGGTCCGCCCCGCCAGGACGGTCCACCAGCACCCGCACGGAGGTCCCGGAACGCTCCACGTCCCAGATCTCGAGCCCGGCGGCCTCAACTGTCGGCCTCAGCGCTTCAGCAATGTCCTCCTCGGCGCCCATCTCACCTCCTCTTGCGGTCAAGGTTCCTCATACAAAAGCGTGGGCATCCCTGCACGCAGGACAGCCCACGCCCAACATCACCTCCCGGTGACACCGAGTATTATAGCCGCTGTCGGCCCCGCTGTACCCTGGCCAGCGGTGTGGCGCGCCCTCGATTTGGCCTCGAAGTCATGGAACACCCCGCCGCTTCCCACCGGCAGCGTTATTTCCAGCGGAAGTACACCCAGACCCGGCCGAAGTTGTCCGAGTCCTTCTCGACCCGGTGGTAGAGGGCGCGAACCTCCGTGCGGTCCAGGAAGCGCAGCACCCGCTTCTTCAGCTGGCCCGATCCTTTGCCGGGGATGATCTCGATTGAGGCTGCCTTGATCCGCACCGCTTCGTCGACCACGGCCTGCAGCGCGCGGTCTATCTCATCGCCCCGGTTGTAGATGTCGTGCAGGTCGAGCTTGAGCTTCGAGACATTCGATGTTACGCCCGGCGGCGCTCCCCGCCGGTGCCCTCCCGCCCGCACGGTTCGCCAGAAGTCGCCACCAGCCCCCCGCCCACATGTACCAGGAAGGATCTCGCCTCCGCTGGCACCAGCACCTCCACCTACCGGCCGAAGCCCGCCAAGTGCGGGGCGACCTGCTGGACGCTGCTCCCTCAGACGGTCACCGGGATGCGACGGGCGGTGTGCTCCGGCACTTCGGGTCCCTCGGCCACCTCCGCCATCGTCACCCGCTGGTGTTGCTTGAGGAACAAAAGAAGCCCTACGAGCCTACTGAGCTCCCCGTTTCGCGCAGGCGTCGCAGTCGCTGGAGCGCGTCAACCAGCCCGGGGTCGCCCAAAGCGATGGCTTCCTCCAGCTCCCACCACCTCACCTGCTGGCTCTCATCAGCCGGCGGGCACGGTTCGGCGTCGTCGCACAGGAGAAGGTAACGCAGGTCGAGGTGCACGTGTCCTTCAGCTGCCGGGTGGACGTCGAGTTGCACGAGGTAGTGGCCGCTTTCGGGGTGGCGCACAGGCAAGCCAGTCTCTTCCGCCGTCTCTCGCAGAGCAGCATCCCAGGGGGTTTCACCAGCGTCTAGGTGGCCGCCCGGTTGCAGCCACTTGCCCAGCTTGCGGTGAACGTGAAGGACCGTCCCCCGGGGACCGAGCACCAGGCCCGACCCCGTTACGTGGACGGGGCCAGCATCTCGGTCCAACGGGTCGACCAGGCTGTCGAGCTCGGCCAAGAACCGCTCGCGGGACTCTGCTTCCCTGGCCGACTCCGGTTCGAACTCCCGCACGGCCCTGCGCACGGTAGCAACCACGGTTGGGCCAGCCTCGGCACCGCCCGACGACGTCATTGGCCTAAGCGACCGGGGCCGCCTTGCCCGTCCAGGCGCCGGTTGATGAGTTCGACCAAGGTTTCGCTCCCGTTGGCGTCCGCCCCCCTGGCGTCGACCAGGGCCAGCCGGTCGGCCTCGGCCTCCTGGGCGGCGCTCTTGTCGGCCGCGGCCAGACGAGCCTCGAAGCCTTCCTTGACGAGCTTCTCGGCCTCCTCGACCAGGGCGCCGACCATCTCGTCCTCGGGCACCACGCGGACGACCTCGCCCCTGATGAACAGGTGCCCCCTGTGCCTGCCGGCAGCTATCCCCAGGTCAGCAGAGCGCGCCTCGCCCGGGCCGTTGACGACACACCCCATGACAGCCACCTGGAGCGGGATGGACCGCGACTCCAGCGCCGCCTGCGCCTCCCGGGCTATGCGGTAGACGTCTATTTCGGCGCGCCCGCAGGAGGGGCAAGCGATGAGGTCGACGTTGCGCCTTTCCCGCAACCCGAGAGCCTCAAGCAGAGTCCGCCCGGTCTTGGCCTCCTCCACGGGGTCCGTGGTGAGCGAGTAGCGGATGGTGTCGCCGATGCCCTCCATGAGGAGAGCCCCGATCCCAGCGGTGCCCTTGATGATGCCGGCCGGCGGTGGCCCGGCCTCGGTGAGCCCGAGGTGCAACGGGTAGTCGACCAGTTCCGAGAGCTGGCGGTAGGCCTCCACCATGAGCGGCACCCGCGACGCCTTCACTGAGATCTTGACGTTGTCAAAACCCACCTCCGCGAACAGGGCCAGCTCTGTCTGAGCCGATTCCACAAGGGCTTCGGGCGTAGCCTCGCCGTACTTCTCGTACAGGCGCTTGTCGAGCGACCCGGCATTGACCCCGATGCGGACAGGAACGCCCCGGTCCTTGCACTCCCTGGCGACGAGTTTGATCTCGTCCGCCTTGCGGAGGTTGCCAGGGTTGAGGCGCAAGCAGTCCACACCCGCCTCGAGTGCTGCCAGCGCCATCTCCACGTGGAAATGAATGTCCGCCACGATTGGTACTGGGCTGCGGGGCGCAATGCGGGCCAGGCCCTCGGCCGCCTCCTTTTCATTGCACGTACAGCGCACGATGTCGGCACCGGCCGCCGCCAAGGCGTAGATCTGCGCCAGGGTGCCATCCACGTCGGCCGTTTTGGTCGTCGTCATCGACTGGACACTTACGGGAGCGTCACCCCCCACGGCCACCGAGCCGACCATGATCTGACGCGTCTTCTTGCGGGGATAACGCACCACAGGCCCCTCCACTTGCCGGCTCATCTCCGCGGCCAGGTTACCGCCTCGGGCCTGGATGGCTCCCCGACGGGAACCTCTGGAGCTTCAGGAGATAGCGTCGCGCAGATCCAGGAAAAGCGACGAGATGGCATAGAAAGCCAAGAACGCGAGGACGACGTAAACAACGGGCACCAGTTTGTTGACATCGGCGTGGTAGGGCCTCTTGGTATGCAGGCTTCGCACCTTCTCGTACAGGGCGATGGCGACGTGGCCACCGTCCATGGGCAGCAGCGGCACCAGGTTGAAGATGCCGACGAAGATGTTGATGAGGATGAGCAGGTAGAGGACCTCGGACCAGCCGATTTGCGTCGCCACATTGGCCAACCGCACGACGCCTACAGGCGACACGAAACGCATGGCCGTGGGGCTGTCCGCCGCCTTCTGGCTCTTGATCATGGTCACATAGCCGCCCAGATTGCTCACGACGTGCCCGAGATCCCTCACCGAAGTCACCGCCGTCGCCCCGAATGCGGTAGCGGCGTGCTCGACCGACGCGGCCAACCCGAAGCGCACCGGGCCGACACCGATACCGAGGAACCCGGTCGGCTTGGTGAACAGCGGTGCCTTCATGCCAGCGAGGACAACCTTGGCGCCATTGGCAAGGACGGTCGATGTCGTGAACATGCGGCCAGCCCGGTCCACCGAGAGAGTGACATTCTTGCCGGGACGAGCCTTCAAGTAGGCGCTCACCTGCGACCAGGTCGAGAAATGGCGGCCGTTGATGGCTACGATCACGTCCCCTGGCTTGAGGCCCGCGAGTTCAGCGGGGCTCCTGTGGTTCGTAAACCCGTCGACCGCCCCGATGGCGGTGGTGGCTGGCGGGTTGGTGACAAAGTTCTCGATGTCGCCCGGGCCCAGGAAAAGGACCATAAGCATCAGGAATGCAACGAGGAAGTGAACCAGCGACCCGGCCGAGACGACGCTCAACCTCCTCCACGTCGGCTGGTTGCGGTAGGCCCGCGGCTCGTCCGCCGGGGCAACTTCCTCGGCGCTGGTCATGCCGATAATCCGGCAGTAACCCCCTAGCGGCAACGCCTTTATGCCGTATGTGGTCTCTCCCCTCGTGACTGCCCAGAGACGAGGGCCGAAGCCGACGAAGAACTCGCTCACCTTCATCCCCGCCAGCTTGGCCATCACGAAATGACCGAACTCGTGCAACACGATCATCAGGACCAGGGCCAGCACCACCAGGACTGTGGCGAGGGCGCCGAAGTACTCGGCCACGATGAGGCCGGCGATCACGACCACGGCAAGTCGCAGCAACGCGCCCCGCTGCTCGCGAAGGTCCATCTGGCCTCGCTCGTGGGACCGGCCGGCGTTCGCGGCCGGCCAGTTGGGTTCAAACATCCGTCACCTCCCGCGCCCGTCGGTGAGTTCCCAGCTTGCCGACCTCGCTTTGAGCCAGGGCACGGCCTTCGGCATCGGCCGCCAGCACGTCCTGGACATCGCGCGGCTCGCTGGCCACGTAGCGCTCCATGACCTGTTCGATCACCGCAGATATGTCGGTCCAATGCAATCGCCCATTTAGGAACGCCTCGACCGCAACTTCATTGGCCCCGTTGAGACAGGCCGGCGCGGTCCCCCCCTGACGCCCCGCCGCGTACGCCAGGGGCAAGCAGCGGAACGTCTCCGGATCCGGGACTTCGAAATCGAGGTGGCCGATACTCGACCACTCGATCGGTCCGAAGGCAGTCTCCATGCGTTCAGGGTACGAGAGGGCGTAGCCAATGGGCAGGCGCATGTCTGGCATGGAAAGCTGGGCGATTGTCGCCCCGTCCGTCATCTCGACCATGGAGTGCACGACCGACTGGGGGTGGACGACGACATCGATGTGGTCGTAGCCGACTCCGAACAACAGGTGGGCCTCGATCACCTCCAGGCCTTTGTTCATGAGCGTCGAGCTGTCGACCGTGATCTTGGGGCCCATCTTCCAAGTGGGATGAGAAAGTGCGTCTTGCACAGTGACTTCGCAGAGCTCGTGGAGCGTCCTGCCCCGGAACGGCCCGCCCGACGCGGTGAGCACGAGGCGTCGCAGTCCCACCCGCCCGGAGAGACGCTCCCCCTTCTCTCCGCCTGTACTTCCCCCAACCTGTTCACCCCCTCCCGGCCAGGGTTCCCCGCCGGGAACGGCGAGGCTGCGCAGGCACTGGTGTACAGCGCAGTGCTCAGAGTCGACTGGCAATATTTCGGCCCCCGGCGTCCGGCGCGCCCGCTGCACGATCGGCCCACCGGCCACCAGCGACTCCTTGTTGGCGAGAGCCAGACGCCGGCCCGCCTGCAGAGCGGCCAGCGTCACGGGCAGGCCGGCAAACCCAACGACACCGTTCAGCACGATGTCGCAGTCGCCGGCGATCGCGGCCAGGGCTCCCTCGCCGGCCAGGACTTCGGTCCCAGGAGGCACCAATGCCGAAAGTTCGGCGGCCCGGGAGGCATCGGCAATGGCCACCCGCGCCGGGCGCAGCTCACGTGCCTGCTCAGCCAGGGCGACCACCGAGGAGCCCGTCCCCAGGGCCACGACTTCGAACTGGCCGGGGCAAGCTCTCAACACGTCCAGCGCCTGGGTGCCGATCGAACCAGTGCTGCCGGCGATACAGACCGTTTTTGGCGCGCTCACCCGCTTGTCTGACCGGTCAAGAGATTAGTGGACAAAGACGATCAATGGACAAGGTGCAGCGCGGTCGCCAGGAAGTACGTCGCGGGCAACACGAACAGCAACGAGTCGAACCGGTCCAACAGGCCTCCGTGCCCGGGAAGGAAGGAGCCCGAATCCTTGAGGTGCAGGTCCCGCTTGATCATGGACTGGACGAGGTCACCTACGGGGGCCACGATCGCTACTACGAGGCCGAGTTCGAGGCCATGGAACCCACCGCCCCACCCGGTCATTTCCCTGCCGATGACAGCCCCCGCGACCAGCGCTACTACTGCACCGGCGACCAGGCCCTCCCAGGTCTTGTGAGGGCTCGTTGCCGGGGCCATAGGGTGCGACCCGAACCGGCTGCCGGCGAACCAAGCGGCCACGTCCGCCAACATCGTGGGCACGACTGCTCCCAGGAACAGGTGCTTGCCGTAATGGGCTTGCAACAACAGCCCCGCATATGACCCCAGAACCCCGACCCAGGCGAAGCCCAGGACGGTCACGGCCGCGTTGACGACAGGCCGCGCTTCGACGACCTTGGCCAGGTACCACACGAGACTGGCACAAAGGACGACGACGAACACCACCGGCACGGAGGCGGTTCCCCGCCAGTACGCGGCCAGTACCGCGCCGCCTGCGCCCAGCGCACCGAGGAGCGTCGCAGGTCGGAAGCCGGCCCGCTGCAGCATGGCGAACGCTTCCAGCGCACAACCGGCAATGGCCAACGCTGACAGAACGACCAGGGCCGCCGGGCCGATCACATAACAACCTATGAACACGAGGAGCAGGCCAACACCCGTTGCCACCGCAGCCCCTACGTCCCGCCCTGGGCCGGCACCTCGTGGCGCCTCAGTGCCTGCATCATAAGGTCGGCGCCCTGCTTGTCTTGGCGGAGCCGTCCCTGCCGCCGTGCCGGGCTCGCGGGTCCCTATGACGCTAACCCGGCCGGCGCTGCGCCCAAACCCGACGGCGCCCCGGCGCCGTCCCCCACTCATCTTCCTGCCCGTACCCTCCGGGATCTCCGCACCGGGGCCGACGTCAGGCCCGGGCAGCGGACCACTGCCGGGCGCCACCGTTTCCTCCGGCTCGGCGCTCCCCGCAGCCATAGAAGAGTCGATCAACTCATCTCCCCCCCCATTATGGGCCGACGCCGTCGTCGCCTCGCCCACGCCTCCCTGTCCGCCCGGCGCCGCTTCCGGTACAGCGTCGAACAGCGATCTTGTCGGGTCATCGCTGCGGCCCTGGCTCGGTCCTGACGCCACTGGCCTCTCCGGCCCCCCAGCAGCGCGATCTGCCCGCTCGCGCTCGATCTGTTCGAACTCCTCGTCAAACGAGTACGGGTCACCCGGCGCCACCTCGGGGGGGCCGACAGGTTCTTCATCCTGAGCGACGAGGTCCTCCACACCGGGGCTGTCGGACCAGTCGTTGACGTCGTCACGCCAATGCAACCCGCGTGAGCCCAGCAGTCGCCAGGCCTGCAACTCATCGTCTTCACCTGCCGGGCCCGCCAAGGCACGTGGGACCTCGCCCGTGGGCGGATCCGCCCAATGAGGTAGTTCCGTACCCTCTCCTGAGCTCACTTTGGCAACCAACTCCGCTCGTGGTACAACCCCCTGAGGGTACCCCATCTCTTCGCTGGCTTTGGTGATATCACCTCTGACCTGCGCTTCAGCCCGAAGGCCCACGTTGAGCTCGACGGGGCTCGTCGGCGCTCCAGGGTCGTAGTCCGACGGTGGTCCTCCCGCGCCCCACCCATCCAGCATCGCCGCGACCGCGCCAGCGCGCCCTTTCCGCCGCCGGCCGTGCCTGGCACTTGAGCTCGTTACCACCCTCGGCTCAATTTCCTCTGTGCCCCTCCGCGCCCACAGTCGTCGGCAGCTGTCAGCTGCTGAGAAGTTCCTGCTCTTTGTGGGCGAGCACGCGGTCGATCTCGGTCGTGTACTCGTGCGTGAGCTTGTCCAGCTCTTTTTCGGCCCGGTCAAGCTCGTCGGAGGAAATGTCACCATCCTTCTCCAAGGCCTCCAGGTCCTTCCTGGTGGCGCGGCGGACATTGCGGACAGCGACCCTCCCCTCCTCTGCCTTGTGGTGCACCACTTTGACAAGTTCTTTGCGCCTCTCAGCCGTCAAGATGGGGAAAACCAACCGGATCACGGAGCCGTCGTTGCTCGGAGTTATCCCCAGATCGGATGACTGCACCGCCTTTTCGATGGCTTTGATCATCCCCGGCCCCTTCTCGTAGGGGCTGATGACCAGCATCCTCGGTTCGGGCACGTGAAGGCCGGCCAGTTGCTGCAGGGGGACCTCGGACCCGTAGTAATCCACCCTCAACTTCTCGATCAGTGCGGGCGCAGCCCTGCCAGTCCTGATCCCACCGAACTCACCCTTGGTGTGCTCAACGGCCTGGCCCATGCGTGCTCGGCAATCTTCGATTGCCGCGTCTACCAGATTGTCGTCCATCAGTGGATCAGCGTACCTATCTGCTCGCCGGCGAGGGCGTTCCTCAAGTTGCCAGGCTCCATGATGCTGAAGTAGAGGATCGGCAAGGCGTTCTCCTTGCACAACGTGATGGCCGTCAAGTCCATGGCCCGGAGATCCTTGTCGAGCACCTCGTCGTAGCGGATGTCAGCGATTTGCTCGGCGGTGGGGTCTCGGCGGGGATCCGCTGTGTAGACGGCGTCCACCCCTCCATGGGTGCCTTTCAGGAGCACCTCCGCACCTATCTCCACGGCCCGCAGTGCCCCGGCGGTGTCCGTCGTGAAGAATGGGTTGCCCGTCCCCGCGGCGAAGATCACCACCCGTCCCTTTTCCAGGTGCCGTATGGCTCGCAACCTTATGTACGGCTCCGCCAGCTCGGACATACCTATGGCGGTCTGCACCCGCGTCGGCTGGTCTTGGCGCTCCAGGGCGTCGCGCAATGCCAGGGCATTGATCACCGTCGCCAGCATGCCCATGTAGTCGGCCGTTGCCCGGTCCATGCCGCTGGACGAACCGGTTGCGCCTCTCCAGATGTTGCCCCCGCCAATGACTATGGCGATCTCGGTCCCCAACTCGGCCCGCACACCGGCCACCTCTTTGGCTAGACGCTCGACCACAAGGCCGTCGATGACCTCGTCGGCCGCGTCACTAGCGAGGGCCTCGCCAGAGATCTTGAGGACAACGCGTTTCCAGGGCACTCCGGGACGGCCCATCAACCGCCGATCACGACCTGGGCAAACCGGACGACCTCCGCCTTGCCCAACACTTGGGCAACGGTCCGGCGGTCGTCCTTGGCGTAGGGCTGCTCAAGCAGCGCCCCGCCGGGGACCCGCTTGTACCATCCCCCGAGTTTGCCCTCGACAATCTTGGGGAGCGCCGCCTCGGGCTTGCCCTCCAAGCGCGTCGCAGCCAGGAGGGTGGCTCGCTCCGCTTCGACCTCGTCGGCGGGGACGTCCTCGCGCCGCAGGTACTTGGGCTTGCCGAAGGCGATGTGGATGGCCATGTCGTGAGCCAGCTCCTGGTCGCCGCCGGCCAGCTCGACGATCACGGCGTTGACGCCGCGGTCGTTCTGGACGTGGAGATAGGAGCCCACGATGTTGCCGGGCGCAGCCTGGAAACGTACGACCTCCCCGAGCTGGACGTTTTCCTTACTGACGATGTTGAGGTCCTCGATTGCGGCCTTGCGCTGGCCCACCGCGTCCTCGCCCTCGCTGGCCACGAGGGACGCGAGGTCGTTGACCAGGTTTACGAAGTCGGGGCTCTTGGCGACGAAGTCAGTCTCGGAACGAAGCTGGACGAGGGCGATGGCGTTCACTGTCTGGTCGTGCGAGACGGCCACGGCACCCTGCTGGCTGTCCCGCCCGGCCCGTTCTGCGGCTTTGCCCAGACCCCGCTCCCGCAGCCACTTCATGGCGGCTTCCGGGTCCCCGTCAGATTCTGTCAGTGCTCGCTTAGCGTCCATCATCCCGGCCCCGGTCAGATTCCGCAGCGCCTGGACGTCCTTGGCGGTGAACTCTGGCATGTTTTCTAGCGCTCCTAACTCTAGTTTTCGGGCGTCGCCGCGGTGTCGGCCGGCGCGCTCGGCGACTTGGCGACCGCGCTGCTCGAGGCTGGCGCTCCGGGCACCTCGGCGGGGGCGGTCTCAGCGAGCGCAGCAGGCGTTGCTGCCGCAACCACGGCCTCCGAAACCTCTCCCCTGGCTGCCACGACTTCGGGGGTCGTGGCCACCGGTGGCTCCGCGGCGTGGGCCGACGGGCCGGCGTGGGCCGGCGGGGCGGCGTGGACGGGTGGCGCAGCGTGGACGGGTGACGCAGCGTGCGCGGGTGCCGCGTGGGTGGTGGCCGCGGTATGCGTAGCCGCAGTGTGGGCCGTTGCCGAAGCGTGGGTGGTTGCCGAAGCGTGCGTATGCCCAGGGCCGTGCCCGGCAGAGTGCGAGGGCCCGGCGACGTGGGCAAATGGGCTGGCCGCGACCCCCTGACCCAGGACCGGACCAGGCGCCGGCGTCGCGAACGAGCCACGGCGGGAGGCTACGAACCGTCCTTCTCCGACGGCTTCGGCTATGACGTGGCACATCAGTGTCCCGCTGCGGATGGCGTCGTCGTTGCCGGGTATCGGGTATTGGACCAGGTCCGGGTCGCAGTTGGTATCGACGACGGCAACGATCGGGATGCCCATCTTGTTGGCTTCCGAGACAGCTATGTGCTCTTTCTTGATATCGATGATGAATACCGCGTCGGGCAAGCGCGCCATGTTGCGGATGCCACCGAGGTTGCGCTGCAGCTTCTCCAGCTCCCTACTCAGGATGAGCGCTTCCTTCTTGGGCATCGCCTCGAAATCGCCGCTTGAACGCATGCGCTCGTACTCCTGCATCTTCTTGACTCGCATGGCGATCGTGGTGAAGTTCGTGAGCATCCCACCGAGCCACCGCTCGTTCACAAACGGCATAGCGCACTGCTCCGCCGCCCGCGAAATAGGGTCTTGGGACTGCTTCTTGGTCCCGATGAACAGCACACTGCCACCATTGGCCACCAGATCCCGCACGAACGAGTACGCAACTTCGACCCGCTGGAGAGTCTGGTTCAGGTCGATGATGTAGATGCCATTGCGCTCACCGAAGATAAAGCGCTTCATCTTCGGGTTCCAGCGCCTCGTCTGGTGCCCGAAGTGAACTCCCGCCTCCAACAGTTGCCGCATAGTTACGACGGCCATGCCGACTCCTCTCCATCGGTTGTCATCCCTCGGGCGCTAGCGCCGCCCGCCTCCCATCGAGAGGGACTCCTCGCTCAGAGGGAACACCCCAATCAAGGGAGAACGGCGGCGACCGTGGAGGCGCCCGGGCATAGGTTTGTGCGTTGCGCCCCCTGAGGGGCTACGGGTCAGTGGGCAAGAAGTGCTGCGCACCTCGGCCCCCGACTTGGCCGCGGCGCACCGGACAGCCTACACGCTCGGCGCAGCGCTGGTTTCGGCCCAAGCCAGGAGCCGGGCAGCCCGGTGTGGGATCCGGGCCTGGCGACCCCGGGCTCAGGCAGTCTCCTTGTCCACCAGCAGCATCCTCGCCCGCAGTTGCAGCACGGCTTTGGTGTGGATCTGGCACACGCGGCTCTCTGTGACCCCCAGGACCTGGCCAATCTCCGCCAACGTCAGTCCCTCGTAGTAGTAGAGCGACAGCACGATCTTCTCCCTGTCGCCCAGTCGGTTGATCGCCCCGGCCAGGATTTGTTTCATCTCCTCGACCTCGAAAGCAGCCATCGGCCCGTCGTGACGGTCGGCCAGGGTGTCCCCCAGCGTGGTCGACTCCCCCCGGTCGCCTCCCGAGAGGACCTCGTCAAGGGCCACAATGCCCACAAAGGAGATCTGGGAGAACTGCAGTTGCAGCTCGCCCTCTGTCAGGCCCAGCTCAGCGGCAACCTCGGCATCGGACGGGGTCCGCAGCATCTGAGCTTCCAATTTGGCATACGCCTTCTCAATCGCCCTGGCCTTGGCCCGGATCGACCGCGGCACCCAGTCGATACTGCGCAGCTCATCGATGATGGCGCCCTTGATCCTGGTGATGGCGTAAGTCTCGAACTTGATCGCCCGTTCGTTGTCGAACTTCTCGATGGCGTCGATCAGGCCAAAGATGCCGTAGCTGATGAGGTCGCACTGCTCGATGGTGTGGGGCAGGCCCACCGACACCCGGCCGGCCACGTACTTGACCAGTGGCGAGTACCGCACGATCAACTTGTCGCGCAGCTCCCGCGACCCGGTCTGTTTGTACTCAGCCCACAGCTCGTCCGTGGACAGCGCTACCTCGTCCATTTCCATCAGGCCCTCGGATGTGACGTGTCGTATACGGCTAGGAGACGCTCCTTACTCACATGTGTGTAGACCTGGGTGGTCCTGACACTGGCGTGGCCCAGGAGCTCCTGCACAACTCTAAGGTCTGCGCCACCGTCAAGCATGTGAGTGGCGAAACTGTGACGGAACGCATGAGGATAGGTCGGCGACGACGACCTCTTGTCAAGTAGTCGGCGCACGTCGCGTGGCCCGAGCCGCCTTCCCCTGGCATTCAGGAATAGAGCATCCCTGGGCGAACCGGGCCTCACCATTGCCGGGCGTCCCTTGGCCAGCCACCGTTCGACGGCTATGGCCGCACTCTCTGAAATGGGCACCCGTCGCTGCTTGGAACCCTTGCCCCACACCGTTACCCACCCCGCGCCCAGGTCCAGGTCGCCAGCGGCGAGCCCGCACAGCTCGCTCACGCGCACACCACTGCCGTAGAGCAATTCCACAACAGCGTCGTCACGAAAGCGCACGGCTTCGGGCACCTCGACGGCCCGCCTGGGCGGGTGGTCAAGCATCATCTCGAGCTCGCCGCGTGACAGCACACGGGGCAGCTTCGTCCCGCCGGAGCGGGCCGAGAGCCCGATAGTGGGATCCGCCTCGATGACGCCATTGCGGCACAGCCACAGGAAGTAACGCCTCAGGGCAGATGCCCTTTGAGCAACCGTCTGCCGCGCGTACCGCCGGGTGGCAAGGTACGCCAGGTACCGGCGCAGCACAAGGCGGCTAACACGGTCTGGGCCCTCGATACCCGAACGCTGCACCCATGTCACAAACGAGCGCACGCCATCCTCATAGGCGCGAACGCTGGCCTCGGAAAGGTCGGTGAGCGCCGACAGCCATTCGTCAAACCGCCAACCAACGGCGATGTCGGTCCCCCGGAGAGGGCCGCGCGCCACCGGCGAGCTCGTTAGCCCTTGGGTATCCTCGCTTTCTGCCCCCTCTTGGCCACTATGCGCGTTTACGGAGGAGCCCACAGTGGTAAATCGTAGCCCAGCACGAACGACCCAGAGCGGATGGAAGCCAGCGCGGTCTCTGAGGTGCAGAAGTCGGAGAAACCCGACAATCCGGGCAAATGCTTGTCCGCTAGGCGTTGCCGTCCTTCATCGACAAATTGTTGTCCAAGCGGCTTTGGTCTCAAGCGCGAGGTGGGCGAAGAGGGCCTGAATGTCCACGCGGATGTTCTCGTAATCCCTGTCGACGGCTGTCCAGTGGCTCGGCTTGCGCCCCTGTCTCGGGCTCCTCACGCCGGCGACGATGGGGCGATGACCTGATCTCGTAGGACGAGCAGTGCGGTGACGGTGCGTGCGGCTTGGGCCGGGACTGGCCCCCTACCTGGAGATTGGGCACGTGGGCGTTCAGGTGCAGCCGGTCTACGCAGGTGATGTCGAGACAGACATGGCCTTCGAGGACCTCGTTGATGTTCACGACGGCCCCAGTCATCGCGCCACCTCCGATGAGGGCAGGCTCGGGTCGCTCCCGGGCCGCCACCGACCATCATCTCCCAACAGGCGTTAGCCGCGTTTGCAGCGGTCCGAGGCGGCCTCACTAATGTTCCGGGACGGTCCGAGTCGAGCGCGGTTGGACCGGTTGGAAGATCTTGTCGTCGCGTTTGGTGCTTCTCAGCGCACGGGCGGCATAAGACGCCCGGCCCGCGCAACTGGTTTGCCCGCGTACGCCCAGATCGCCCGCAGGTACCGCGAAGCCCGCCGCCCTAACCTGGGCCCACGATGGTCGACAAACCTGACCCAACTGTGCATGCTGCTCCCGCCACCGGCGCCACAGGCGCCGCTGGCGACGAGTTGCCGGTACGGGCCGCGTCCCACCACGACACGGCGGAGATCCTTCGTCTGGCGGCGCTGATGTACGACGCACTCGGCATGGGCCCGGTCGGCGAGGACTGGGGGAACGCCGCCCGCAGTCACCTGGCTGTCCGCCTGGGGAGCGATGCCGCCGTGTTCGTCGCCGACGACCCGCGCTGCCCCGGCCGGCTTGTCGCCATCGGGGCCGGTAGCATTACCCGGCGCCTGCCCGGCCCCCGCAATATCGAGGCGACCGCCGGGTACATTCAGTGGGTGGCCACGGACCCCGCATGGCGCCGCCACGGCCTCGCAACCCGCATAACCCAAGCCCTGCTCGATTGGTTCAAGGAGAACGGTGTGCGCGCCGTGGAACTGCACGCGGCCCCGGCAGGCGAGCAGATTTACCGCTCCCTCGGCTTCCAGGAAGGCCCAAACCCAGGCCTTCGCTTGAGGTTTTAGCCATGGGAGGCGGGCTTGAAGATGACGCGTGCCCCATGACACGTGCGGGGCCCGGACATGAGCACCGGCCAGGAGTGGAGATGAGCGCCTGCCAGGAGTGGAGATGAGCGACCAGTCTGTGCGCCAAGCCGCGCGTGTCGTCCTGGTCGATCCGACCGGCGCCGTGCTGTTACTGTCCGGACGGGACCAAAGCTGCCCCGGCGATCCGGGTTTCTGGTTCGTGCCCGGCGGCGGCGTCAAAGAAGGCGAGGCCATCGAAGACGCGGCCCGGCGAGAATTGTACGAAGAGGTCGGTGCGAGCCTGGGCGACCTCGGGCCGGTTGCTTGGCAGCGCCATACCAGCTTCACCTTCGACGGGTGCTGGTACGACCAGGACGAATCCTTCTTCGTCGTGCGCACCCAGAGCTTCGTCGCCCGCGCAACAGCATTGACCCAGATGGAGCAGCGCGCGGTGACAGGCGCCCGCTGGTGGCCGCTGGCCGAGCTCGCAAGTACGGCGGAGGTCGTTTACCCCCCTGAACTCGCGACCCTCGTCCAGGCATGGACCGCTTCCGGACCGCCGGCCAGCCCGCCGGCCATCAAGTGACGGCGGGGCCTGGTCTGTCGCTGTGAACCGCTGCCTCTCGGCCTGCCGTGCCAGCGCGCAACGGCCGCTATCGGCGCCAGGGGCACTGCCGAAGGTGTACCGCCGGTGCTGATGGCGACAGAGGCTCAGGGGAACGGCGCGTGCGCGGGTGCCCGCCTGGCGGACCTGGACGACCTTCGGCGCCCCTTCGAACCGCCTGACGAGCCTGGCATCGAGCGGTCGAACATCACGCAAGACCCGGACCCCGTGGCCTTCGCCCGGTACATGGCGATGTCCGCATCTCGTAGGATCTCCTCCGGCCTTTCATAGTCGCCCGTGCTCATCGCGACCCCGATGCTCGCGGTAACCACGACGGCTTCCCCGTCCAGGTCATAAGGCTCGTTCAGGCATTGCGAAAGGCGGCGCACGACACTCTCGACCGCCTCAGCTCCCGCGTCCTGCAGCAAAAGCACAAACTCGTCGCCTCCGAAACGAGCCGCTGTATCCGTTTCGCGCACGCGGGCCCTGATGCGCTCGGCCACCTGGACGAGCAACTTGTCCCCGTAGAGGTGGCCGAGCGTGTCGTTCAGGTTCTTGAAGTTGTCCAGGTCCAGCCACAGCACCGTGTACGAGGAGCCGCCCTGGCGCTTGGCGGTGGCGATGGCGTGAGAAAGCCGGTCCAGGAAAAGCACCCTGTTGGCCAACCCCGTCAGGCTGTCGTACAGGGCTTGCCGGCGCAGGCGCTCCTCCAGCGACCGTCGCTCGGTGATGTCCGTTAGAGACCCGACCACCCTGGTCGCCGGCGCACCCAGGCCAGGCACCGCAAGACCACGGCACAGCACCCACAGGTACGCCCCATCGCGTGCCCGCACTCGGTGCTCATTGAGCACAGAACCACGTTCGCCACACTTCAGCCCGGCCAGTGCGTTCAACAGCCCGGACCGGTCTTCTGGGTGCACGCGGCCCAACCACTCGTCGGGCGAAGCACTGATGAACCCCTCGTCGAACCCGAACATCTCCTTCCAGCGTGAAGAGAAGTACATGGTGCCTTTGGCCACGTCCCAGTCCCACAGGCCGTCATTGGCTGCTTGAGCAGCGAGGGCGTAGCGCTCTTCGCTTTCCCTGACAGCCTGGGCCATCTCCCTTTCACGCCGGTACGAACGCGCCAGATCTTCGCTTCTCTGGTTGAGCGAAGCCAACAGGGCCCTGTGATCGAGCGCCTCGCTAAACAGAGCGGACCACATGAAGTACGCCTCCTGGTCCAGCCGCGAGCCTGGAGGCTCAGCGATGGCGAGGAACCCCCAATCGGTCCCGGGGCTCTTCACCGGGAAAACGCAAACAAGCCGCACGCTGTCCGAGCCAAAGAGCTCGTCAGGCGGGAACGACCCAACGACCATCGTGCCGGAGCCCAGCACAAGGTCCTGGCCGGAGGCATCGAATGTCGCGACCATGTCGAGTTCAGGCTCCTCGGCGGCGTTCTCGCAGCCTTTCGCTTTGGCGCGCCCCGACTCCTGGTCTCGCCACAGTGCCAGAACTCCCCTGCGCGCTTCAGTGTTGGCCAGCCAGGCCAACAGGCGGGGATCCTGGTTGTGGTCAGCAAGCAGGTCGAGGGTGATCTGGTACTCGTCCCGGATTGCTTTTCGCAACTCGTAGTAGGCATTGTTGCGGACGTCGAGCAAAGCCTTGGTCAGGCTGAGGCGCACCTGTGAGGTGCATTGGCCTAGCCTCTCACCCACGCCGGGCGAGAATCTGGCGGCGTCGTGTTCCAGACCGTCACCCAGTTGGGCGGCCAGTGACAATATCGCGTCGTAGGTCGCTTGGCAGGGTTTAGCAGCGTACAGGTCCTCGCAGATCTGGCTCAGCCGCAGGAGTTGGCGAGCCGTTGGCTCGGTAGCGGCGGCGGCGTCGTAGATGTCAACCACTTCCGAGGCAAGGCAGGCCACCGTCGTGACATCGGCGGCGCCGGGCCCACTCGCCTCGGTCACCGCAAGGACGAAACCGTCAATTGGCTCCTCGGGGCCCGACCCCGCCCGGCTCGGCTGCTTGTGCTCGCTGCTGACGCACCCGCAACTTTCGCGGGCCACGTACGCCGTAGGCACGACATACCGCTCGGGTGGAACTGTTTCACCGGCGAGCTGTTCGAGGAGCAGCTCGGCCGCCAGGGTCCCCAGGCAATCGAGGTCCTGGGACACGCTCGAAAGGCTTGGCGACAATAGGGCGCAGTCCGGCTTGTCGTCAAAACCGACGACCGCCTGGTCACGGGGGAGCTTGTAACCCGCTTCCTTCAGGGTCCGCATGACAGCCACGGCGTTGAGGTCGGTGGCGGCCACTACCGCGGTGGACGGGAGGCCAGCGGCCACCATTGCCTTGGCCGCCGGGACCGCCCCGTGCTCGAAGTTGTTCTCGGCCTCGAACACCAACCCAGGGTCCGGCCGAATGCCGTGGTCCAACAGAGTCCACCTGTAGGCCTCGTAGCGTTCCCGGATATCGAACTGGTCCAAGCAGCCAACAAACGCTATCCGAGTGTGCCCATGTTCAAGCAGGTGTTCAACCGCCTGCCTGATGCCACCGATGTTGTCTGGCAAGACGGCAGGGCAGCTGAAACCAGGCACCTCGTTGCTGATCACGACCACGGGTTTCCCGGCCTCGCTCAGGGCTTCCAGGTACGCCAGGGGAACTGCGTTGGCCACCGTCACAAAACCGGCGACCTTCCGCCAACCGACACGCGCCAGGTCCTTGAGGGTGATCCCCTGGTGGTACTCGGCACCGGGGCCAGCGGTCTGGACCGCGATTACCCGTCCCCCTGCCTGGGAAATGACGCGCAAGACGGCAGATATGACGGGGCCCTCATACGAACCGGCCAGATAGCCGGAGAGGACGCCAATGGTCGGTGGCACGGCGCTGGAGCCCATCGTTCGAGGCCTAGGCCTCGTCAGGCCGACGCCGGCACTGGCCACGCGCGCTTCGCATAGCTCTGGATCGTCCCCTGCGGGCCCGAAGTTGAGGAGGCCGGCCGAGGTGAGCCGAAAACACCCCCGGCCTGCTCGCTAAGACGACTTTCTGGACCACCAACCCGCTTCCCCGGTGATGGTGCCCCGCTGCTCGAGCTGCTCCAGCGACATGACGACGGCCGTCACCGGCAAGCCGCTCCGCTCGATGATCTCCTCCAGGCAACGAGGCTGCCAACCGACGGCCGCCAAGACCTTGGCCTCCAGGGCACAGAGCGGGTCATCTGGCAACATTCGCAGCTGCGCCGCTTGAACCGGCGCCCCCGTACCCCCTGTCTCTCGGCGGGCTCCGACAGTCTTGTGAGCCTCTCTCGTGTGGCTACCCCTGGGCGTGCTGTTAAAGACGCCCAGCGCATCAAGTACATCCTGGGCACCGCGTACCGGGGTCGCGCCCTCGTGCAACAAGGTGTTGGTGCCCACCGACGCCGAACTGTGCACCGAACCGGGCACGGCACCCACTTCTATGCCGCGTCGAAGCGCGGCGTCGACGGTGTGCCAGGAACCACCGCTGGCGTGGCACTCGACCACCACCACCATCTGCGCCAACCCGGCAATGATGCGGTTGCGGGCCGGGAAACGCCAAGCCTGAGCAGGAAGGCCCGGCGGCGTCTCGGATATGACGACCCCGGTTCGCACTACCTGTCGCCACAGTCCGACATGCCGCCGCGGGTACACGACATCGACACCACTGGCAGCCACCCCGACCGTGGACCCGGGGCTAAAGGCATCCGCGGCAGCCGCATCCCTGGTGGCCGAACCCCTGTTAGCCGCGAGCGCCCCGGCATGAGCGGCTCCGTCGATCCCCAGGGCCAACCCCGAAACGACGCGGACGCCAGCCTCAGATAAGTCATGGCCCAACCGGTAGGCCACCTCGGCCCCCTCTGGCGTGCACCGCCGCGTGCCCACCACAGCGACCGCCGGGCGCCCATCAAGCATCGCAGCGTCGCCAGCCCAGAACAGCACCCCGGCCGGTGCCGGGCCAGAGGCCAGCACTGCCGGGTACCCGGCCACAGAAGGCCACGTAACGCCGATGCCACTACGGACGCACTCGGCCCAAAGCCGGCCTACATCACGGTACCGGGCGACATCAGACCAGCCCGCCCTCTTCTGCCCCGCGCGAACCCGCGCGGGTTGGCGCAATTGCCCAGTGGCGACAAGCTCCCAGGCCTGGCGAGGGCCGTGAGCGACGATCACCTCGGCGAGCCACGCGGGCCCAACGCCCGGCAGGCAAGCCAAAGCCGCCGCGTAGGCAGCTGTCGGCAGGTCTCCGTTGTCGTCAACGACAGCCGTCATCGCCCCGCCTGCCCGGGCCGCTACGGTGCATGACGACCGCACCCTGCCGTGACAGCCCCCCCGGCCCGGTACTTTCGGGCACAACGCCTCCCAACGCCCGTAGCGCGAGAGCCAACAGCACCTGCTCCTCGCTCAACGGTCCATCGTGGCCGGCCAGATCGGCGACCGTCAGGGCAACCCGCCGCGCCCGATGGAGGCCCCTGGCCGTTAAGCGCCCGTCTCGCAAGCGGCGCTCCAACAGCCGTCTGGCGCCGGGGCTGAGAGGGGCAAACCTGTCCAGCAGTGGCGCGGGCAGCTCGGCGTTGGTGCGTGCGCCTCGTGCGAGCGCCAACTGGCGTGCGCGCGCCACCCGGGCAGCAACGACATGCGACGGTTCTGCCGATGCGCCCGCGCTGGGGATGTCGTTCGGGCGAAGAAGGTCCTCGACATCAGGACGCCGCACCCGCACCCGCAGGTCGAAGCGATCGAGGAGGGGCCCCGAGACCCGGCTCATATAGCGAGCGCGCGCGGCCTCAGGGCACCGGCACGAACCCGGCGAGCCGTCGGCACCACAGCGACAGGCGTTCATCGCGGCCACGAGCATGAACCGTGCTGGAAAAGCGACCACAGCGCTCGCCCTGCACACGACCACGCGCCCCTCCTCGAGCGGCTGACGTAGGTTGTCGAGCACCGCCGCCGGGAACTCCGTCAACTCGTCCAGGAACAACACGCCCCGGTGGGCGCAACTGATCTCCCCCGGTCGGAGCCTCGCCGCACCACCACCTATGAGCGAGACGGCGGACGCGCTGTGGTGGGGGGCCCTGAATGGCGGCCGCAAGGACAGGCCATCGCCTGCCAGCTCCAGGCCCGCGGCCGAGTGGATCTTCGCCACTTCGAGTGCCTCATCAGACGAAAGCTCAGGCAACAGGCCGGGCAACCGGGTAGCGAGCATCGTCTTGCCAGCACCAGCTGGGCCGATCATCAGAAGATGGTGACCTCCGGCAGCGGCAACTTCCAGCGCCTGGCGGCCGAACGCCTGGCCCCGGACTTCGCATAGGTCAGGCCCGGGCGCCGTGCCGACGGCGGCGCCCGTCGGAGGCGGTGCCGGCCACGCGGCCTTCCCCTGGAGTACCTGTACGAGGTCGTGCAGGTGTGGCACTGTCCGCACCGTTGCCCTCTGGACCAGAGCGGCCTCGCGAGCACACTCCGGTGCGACCACAACTGCAACCGTGGGCAGCGCAGCCACAAGAGGAAGGATGCCGGCCACTCGTCTCAGGGATCCGTCCAGCCCTAGTTCACCGACGAAACCCAGGTCCTCGAGTGGCTCGCCCGGCACCTGGCCGTCAGCGACCAGGACCCCCAAAGCAATGGCCAAGTCCAGGCCCGAACCGGCCTTGCGCATCCCTGAGGGAGCCAGGTTGACCGTGACGCGGCGCTGCGGCCACCTGAGCCCGCTGGACATGATCGCGGCTCGCACCCTGTCACGCGCTTCTCGGCAAGAGGCGTCCGGCAACCCGACGACCCGGAAGCCAGGTAAACCGTTGCTCACATGGACTTCGACGGCGACGGGCTGCCCGTCGACGCCCACCAGCGTGGCCGAAGAAACCGTCGCCAACAATGCAGGCCCCCTTGTGCCGGCGTGTTCCGAGAGGCCAGCGCTGGCCACGAGCAACCGTTAGGACCGTAGCAAGGGCCTGAGACGGAAACCCCGTGGGCAGGGAAGGGTGGTTGTCCCGTCAGGTGGTCGGGCGTCAGCCCGACATCATGCGGCCGGCCTGGTATTCACGCTGTAGCCGAGGGCTTCGAGACGAGGGACCAGGTGCGCGCGCTCACGCTCGGGGTCGACGCGGCGTTGGAAGTAGTCCGGCCCTAGGTCTGCGTAGGTGATGCGGAGGGCCATCAGCACCACGCGACCATCGCGGCGTAGAGGTGGCCGATGAGCCCGCGGGCGATGGCAGCCACCACCACGCCTCGCACCGGCCTGCGCTTGTCCAGGGCCCGGGACGGGCCCCAAGCTCGGCCCGGTGGTGTACGCCCAGGCGGACTCGATCAGCTGCCGGCGCAGGTCGGCGTTGCCGGCGTGGGGAAGCGAGCCCCGCTGGACCTTCTCGCCCGAGGAGTACCCCGGCGGCACCAGGCCACAGAACGCCCCGGCCGCAGCGCTGTTGGCGAAGCGTCGCCAGTCGCAGACCTCGGCCTGGAGCACCAGGGCGCCTAGGCGGTCGACGCCCCTGTGGGCGGGCAGGCGGCGCACGGGGGTGGCAAAGGGCTCCTCGTCCAGGTAGCAGGCCAGGTCTGCCTCGAGGGCCTCGAGCTCGGCCTCTCGGCACTCAACGATGGCCCGGTAGCGGGCGAAGGCCGTCGTGGGCGCAGCCTCGTCGAGGTTTTGGTCACCCAGCCAATAGCGGTACTTGAAGGTCCAGGTCGTCGGCCCCTGCCAGACCCGCCCGTGGCGTAACAGGAAATGGGCGAGGCGGTTCTTGGCCCGGGTGAGGTCCTCCACTGCGTCCCCTCGGCCCGGCATAAGTCGCGCACCGCCTCCTCATGGCGCGACGGCACCCTAACAGCGGTAAGCTCCCCGGCCCTGAACTGGCGCACCAAGCGACGGGCGTCCCGTTTGTCGGTCTTTACCCGGTCCCCCGGGGCGACCGGGACCAGCGCGGGGGCGATGACTTGGCAGGGGACCCCCAGCGAGGCCAAGAGGCGGTGCAGCTCGTAGCCGCACGGGCCCCCGCCTCATAGCAAGTACGTACCAGCCCCGGATCGGGGAACCCTTTCACGAAGCGCGGGACTGGAGACTCGTCGTTGGCCACCCCCTCGATCGTCGGGGTCTCCTCGCCGGGGCGAAGAACTCCCGCCACCAAGGTGTTCTTGCTGGAATCGAAGGCAACGTGGACAAGCTCGCTGTGGTGCTGCAATCTGGGCATGGTCGGCTCCTCTCTCGAGCTGTATGTGGCTCCTCGCGACGACCACGCATTTTGCCGCTCGGAGGAGCCGGCCGTTCCATGCCGACTTGCGCCCCGGTACTTTCTTCACGTGCCTGGCGTTGACCAGCAACAGGTCGCCAACGGCGCCCTCCAAGGCGTACCAGACCGGCTTCCAAAACACCCCGGTCGCCTCCATCACCGCTTGGTCGACCCTCTCGTCGGCCAACCAGGCGGCCAGCTCGGCCAGCTGAGAGGCGACGGCCCCGAACGTGCGCACCTCCTGGCGCCTTCGCCCCGGCCGTTCACCGGGGGTGCGGACACAGGACACGACGCTCTCGGAGTGCACGTCCAGGCCGGCGACGCGCTCCACCACTATCTCCACCAACTTCCTCCCTTGTTCGGCAGCTATGTTCTTGCCGCTCGGAGGGGCCCGGGGACAAAGAATCTGAGACACGTGCTCGCGGCAACAATCTCGGGTACCTGACGGCCCCTTACGCCATGCTGTGACTCGGGCTCGAGGCACCACTGGCCAACGACGTCACCGAGCGGCGCCTTAGGTTTCCATCCTCCCGGGCGGGCCATGCCCATCATTTGCTGTGACACTTATCCCCGTGCCGGCGGTCGCCGCGCTCGTTGCCGGCAGTCGCCAAACCTGCCCAAGGGCGCATTACCCTGGCGGCCGTCGCCAGGAGGCTAACTTGGCGGCGTGCCCAGGCCCGCCCGTAGACGAAGCGACCGCCGGCGCCAGGACGGAGCTGACAGCGCCGCGCTGAGAGAGCTGCAGGACCTTGTCGAACTGGCTGCCCTCAGCGACCTGGGCGGCGTCGAAGTCAAGCGGATCCAACCCTCTCAGGCACGCAAGGCCTACATCTGCCCCGGCTGCCAGCAGGAGATCAGGCCTGGGACTGCGCACCTGGTCGTAGTACCCAGGGAGACGCCCGATCTTCGCCGGCATTGGCACACCCCCTGCTGGCTCATGCAGCAGCGCCGGCGGCCCGGCCACTAGAACGCCCCTTCGATCACTTGGACTTCGCCCGCCAGCACGGAGGCTACATCGAAGCGAACAGGCCCACCCCGCTGGCGCCCGCTCGCAGGTCCCCCCGCCGCGCCCCGGTCCAACGCGGCGCCCTCGGCGAACCACAGGGCCGCCAGGCGTCGGAGCCGGGCCTGCTTAGGGAACCCCACCGCCTCCGCAGGTAACCCGAAAGCCACCGACGACCGGGCCTTGACCTCGCAGAACACATACAACAGGCCCAGCCGGGCGATGATGTCGATCTCGCCTTCCCGGCAGGACCAGTTGCGGCCCAGCACTTCATAGCCTCGCGCCTCGTACCAGTCGGCCGCCAGGTCCTCGCCGGCCCGCCCGAGGGCTCGCGGATGCGCCCCTCTCCCGGTGCCCGCTGCCAGCGACCTGCTCATGCCACGCCAGCCTGCCATCAGCCACTGACGGGTACCATCAGCCACTGACGGGGAGGCGTGCCCTCCAGGCCAGGCGCGCCTGCAGCTCATTGCGGTCTACAGTTCCTTTTCGGGCAGCTCCTCCACGTTGACGTCCTTGAACGTCACCACCCGCACACTGGACACGAAACGCGCGGGGCGGTACATATCCCATACCCAGGCGTCCGACAACTTGACTTCGAAATACGTGCGCGGACCGTCGCCCCGGGCCTCCATCTTCACTTCGTTCGCCAGGTAGAAACGCCTTTCGGTCTCCACCACGAAGCGGAACATCGGCAGGACGGCACGGTACTCCTGGAAAAGTGCCAGTTCGATCTCGGTTTCGTACCGCTCGAGGTCCTCAGCGCTCATGGCACTCCTCCCTGGGCAAGCACCCTGTCAGTCCCATATCAGCATGGTACGGCGTGACCGTGCCCGGGAAGTCGACCCGCCCGACGCACGATCGCAAACGCCGCTTACAGGAACTCCGGGAGCCACCTGGCGAGAAAGCCGCACCCAAAACTCCCATGGCCCGGAACCTCCGGCAAACCCGAGCTCCGACGACTTCAGTGCGCGACGCGCTTTTCTTTGATCTTGGCCGCCTTGCCCACCCGGTCACGCAGGTAGTAAAGCTTGGCCCGCCGTACATCACCCTGCGTCACGACTTCGACGCGAGCAATCGACGGTGAGTGCACCGGCCAGGTCCGCTCGACCCCAACGCCCGAGCTGACCTTGCGCACCGTAAAGGTCTCCCGCACTCCAGAACCCCTGCGAGCAATGACAGCGCCCTGGAACGCCTGCACCCGCTCGCGGTTGCCCTCTACTACTCTCACGTGCACCCTGATCGTGTCCCCCGGGGCAAAATCGGGGACGTCGTCACGCAAGCTCTCACGGTCAATCAGATCGGTCGGGCCCATAACCCCCAGAGGTTACTTGATCGAAGCCGTACTCGGCCAACAGCGCCTCTTCTGCCGGAGAAACACCGCCCCTGGCGGCGATCAGGTCGGGCCGGCGCTCCAGGGTACGAGCCAACGCGGCTGCCCTCCTCCATTCGGCCACGCGCTTGTGATGGCCTGACAGCAGCACCTCGGGCACGCGCCAACCCCGGAACTCCGCCGGCCTGGTGTAGTGCGGGTACTCGAGCAGCCCATCAGTGAAACTCTCCTCCTCACTCGAGGTCGTGTTGCCCATCACGCCAGGCACCAGTCGGGCTACCGCTTCGACGATCGCCACCGCGGCCGCCTCCCCGCCGGCCAGCACGTAGTCCCCGATTGATACCTCACCATCGACCAGGTGCGCGGCCACGCGCTCGTCCACTCCCTCGTAACGCCCGCACAGGAGGGAGAAGCCCTCGCCAGCGGCCAGTTCGCGGGCCATCTGTTGGTCGAAACGCCGGCCTCCGGGCCCGAGCAGGTAAAGCGGTCGCACCGGTGAGACAGCCTCTACGGCATTGAACACGGGCTCGGGCGCCAGCACCATTCCCGCCCCCCCGCCGAAGGGGCTGTCGTCGACGCTACGGTGCGGGTCGTTGGCCCCCGAACGCAGGTCATGGACCATGATGTCGACCAGCCCGGTCTGCCACGCCCTGCCAAGGAGGCCCGCCCCACACCACATGCTCACCATCTCAGGGAAGATCGTGAAGATCTCGGCCTTCACAGTTCGGGCCTCACCGTACCGAGGTTCAAAGATCGAACAGGCCGGGTGGGACGTCGACGGTAATCCGGCCAGGTTCGGCCGAGACCACGAAGCGCAACGGGACCAGGGCCCCGCTCGCCAGCACAAGCAGGTCGCTCGCAGGGTTGGCCTGGACGGACGCCACTGTGCCGTGACTCTCGCCGGCCGCACCAAAGACCTCCGAACCGATCAGCTCGTGGACCCACAAACCGTCGGCACGAGGCAGGGCCTCCGCCCGCAGACAGGCACCAACGAGCGCCCCGGCACTTTCCCGGTTGGAATACCCCTCAAAGCGTACGACCCATCTGCCTCCGTGAGGCCCGGCCTTGCCGGGCATAGCGCGGCCACTCTCCACTACCAGCGCCGACCCCCGGCACTCGAGGACACTGCCCGCGGCCAACCGTTGTGCAACCGTCGTGACCAGGTCGACTACGACGTCGCCCCGCAAACCATGCGGGCGCCCGACGTGCCCGATCTCGAGGAGCACGCCAACCACTTCAGTCGGCTATGTCGACGAAGACCTCTTCACCGTCTCGCGCGGCGGCAGCCCTCGTCACGGCGCGGATCGCCTGCGCCGTCCGGCCCCGCCGGCCTATGACCCGCCCGACGTCGCTGGGAGCGACCTCCAGCCTGAGGCGGACGGCTTGCCCATCGCCGCCACCGCTAGTCTCGACACCCACGGCGCCAGGTTCGTCGACGATGCGGCGGACTACGTACTCCAGGACTGCCCGGGCCGTCCCGCCGGGTACCCGGTTGTAGGGGTCGCTCACTTGGTCTTCGAGCCCGCTGGCTTGGCGGCTTCGGCAACCTGTCGGGGGACAGGGGCCTCGAGAAGTCCCTCGGCAACCAGGATGCGGCGTACCCGGTCCGTGGGCTGGGCTCCCTCTTTGAGCCACCGGTTGACCCGTTCGGCCTTGAGGATGACCTTGTTTGTCTCCTCGCGAGGGGCGTAGCTGCCGACGACCTCGATGAAACGGCCGTCGCGAGGCGAACGGCTGTCCGCCGCCACTACGCGGTACGTCGGTTGCTTGGTCTTGCCCATCCGCATCAGGCGGAGCTTGACTGCCATTTGGTCTGCTTTCGTTCCCTAGTTCGTGCGGCAGGAACCTGCCCGCGCGCCTCCGAGTCTTGTGAAGACTCGATGAGTCTAGGCGAAATGGACCAGCCTTGGTGAGTCAACAGCCTGCCGGGAGATCACCGGCGCTTCTTGCGCTTGGCGGCCGTCTTTTTCCCCGTGCTCACCCGGCTCATCGCCGCCAGCGCCGGCACTTGGCGCATGTACTGCTGGACCTGCTTGAACCGGTCGAGAAGCTCGTTGACCTGCTGCACCGAGGTCCCCGAGCCGGCTGCGATCCGCGCCCGCCGGGACCCGTTGATGATAGACGGCTCCGCCCTTTCCGCAGCCGTCATCGAGTGGATGATCGCCTCGACCGGCTTTAGCATCCCGTCGTCCAACTGCGTGCTGCGGACCTCCTTGGGGAGCCCCGGCATCATGCCGAGCAGCCCCGAAAGCGGCCCCATCTTCTTCACCGATTGCAGCTGGGCCAGGAAGTCGTCGAGGCCAAAGCGGCCCTGGGCGATTTTGGTGACAGCCTTCTCGGCGTCCTCGCGCTCGATGGCCTGTTCGGCGCGGTCGATCAGGGTCAGGACATCGCCCATCCCCAATATCCGCCCGGCCATGCGATCAGGGTGGAAGAGCTCGAAATCCTCAACTTTCTCGCCCGTTGACGCGAAGGCGATGGGTTTGCCAACGACCTCCTTGACCGACAGCGCAGCGCCGCCGCGTGCGTCGCCATCGATCTTGGTGAGGATGACGCCGTCCAGTTGCAGCGTCTTGTGGAACGCTTCGGCCGTCGTGACCGCGTCCTGACCTGTCATGGCGTCGATTACCAGGAACGTGTAGTTGGGCCGGACTGCCTCGGAGATTTCCCGGACCTGGGCCATCATTTCGGTGTCGATGCTGAGGCGGCCGGCCGTGTCCACTATGAGGACGTCCCGGCCGACCCGCTGCGCCTCGGCCAGGCCTTTCTTGGCCACCGCGACCGGGTCGGAGGGTTCAGAGAATACCGGGACCCTGACCTGGCCGCCCAGGACACGTAGCTGTTCGACGGCAGCCGGCCGCTGAAGGTCGGCACCGACGAGCAGAGGGTTGCGCCCCTGCTGCTTGAACCAGCGCGCCAACTTGGCGGCGGTGGTTGTCTTACCAGAGCCCTGCAGGCCGGCCAGGAGCACCACCGTGGGCGGCCTGGAGGCGTACGTGACCCGCAGCGCCGTCCCCCCGAGGGCCCGGATCAGTTCACCGTGGACGGCCTTGACGATCTGCTGGCCCGGGCTGAGGCTGCGAGAGAGGTCGGTCCCCACGAGTTCGGTCCGCAGGCGGGCGACGATGTCGCGCACCACCAAGAGGTTGACGTCGGCCTGGAGCAGCGCCATGCGGATTTCCCGCAGCGCCTGGTCCACGTCCTCCGGGCCGAGCCGGCCGCGACCGCGCAAGCGCGTGAAGATGGTGTCAAACCGGTCGGACAGGGCCTCGAACATCAGCGGGCCATGCTACCGCCCCTTCCATGCCCGGCCGACGCTGGCAGGTTCCGCCCCGGGTGGTGCATGCGCGGTGGGGACAGCCCTGTCCCGGCACCAACGGCTCGGCGCCCGTTTGTTGCGCGTCCTCGCTGCCCTCTCCGTGGGCCTTGGCAATGGCCTCCTTTGCGGCTCGCCCTTCGGGCACGCTCACGCCATCTCCGGCTCGAGCAGAGCAGCACCCGAGGCGGCCGGGCTGGCCGGCTCCTTCGCCAATCACCGGGCGGCCCAGCTCGAAGCGCTCTACCTCTTATCGCTCGTCAGGCTCCGGGGAGGCGTGGGCCGGATGGCGAAAGCACCGCCCTGGTACCCCGTCAACCCGACCGTGTGGGCCACGACCACTGTCACCCAGGTCGACGTCTCACGGTTCTGGTCCCTGCCGCTGCGCTACCAGGATGAGGACGGTTCCTTCCCGTGGTTCTCCCAACACCGTCCCAACGGGCTAAGGCCACGGGTTGGGGCAGCGGTTCAGGTGGGGGTGGCCTGATGTTCGACACCTCGCAGAGCTACGCCGACCGGGGCACCGCCCAGTGGGACTTTGCGGAGCTCAACATCGTCGAAGCCGTCAGCACCTCACAGTTCGGCCAGGTCGCCATCGTCCAAGCCGAGGCCATCGTGGACTGGCTCGACCCGCGGCCGGCGCCGGACAACACGCCGGGACCACGCGCCCATGTCGCCGTGCGGGACGAATGCCCGGCCTGTGACACGAGGCTCGCAGGCGTCCGTAACTCCGAGGCCCCCCTCACGACCCGGTTGCTGCCTCCAGGGCGGCCGACGAAGGGGCTTCTGTGCATCTACTCCTGGACCACCAGGGGCGTGACCTCGCCACTTGTCCGCAAGCTCCACCTGGGCATGGCTCCGGCGTGCCGCCTGGCCGCTTCGGCCGGCGCCCTCTCTCTAAGCCACGGCGACAGGCTCATCTCCAGCTGCGGCATCGGTTCCACGACAGCGGTACTGCCCCTCTCCTAACCCGGCTCCTATCCCGGGCGCGCCGACAGCGACTTATGGGTGGACCTCATTGGCTGCCCATATATGGCGAACGCGCACATCTCTGCTTCTACCTACCCCGGCACCTTCGCCCAGTTGGTCCAGGCATACGCTCCTGTCCCGGCGGCCCATTCGGCCAGCGGCACGGCGCGGGCGCTGCCCGTTGACCCGCGCCGCCAGCTATGAGACGACCGGTTGCCTGACCGGGCCCCCTCAGCGGAGCCTCCCGGCGTACCTCCCGGCGTCCCCGTCTACGGGCGACGCGCTTGCCCGCCGCCGCCGTGGTTGCTGGCACAGCGCTTGCAGGACTTTCGGATATCAAGTAGTGTCATGCTATCTCATGGCTTGACGTGTTCAACAATCAGTACGGCGTTGCCGCCTATGACCAGCTCCGCCAGCAGGGGCTCAGCCGGCGCCGGCTTGACGGCGCCGTGGCGGAGGGTTGGTTGAGCCGGCAGGGGCGTTGGCTTGTTGTAGACCTCCGCTGGAGTGGGGGTGATGACCCCGATGCTCAGTGGCGGCGGGAGCTTTACAGCGCCTTCTACCGCTGCTCTGGCCGCCAACGATCAGCGATGGTGGCCTTCCGCCGAACGGCCGCCGCGCTTTGGGGATTCGACGGCGTAGAGCCGCGTGTGGTCGAGTTCGCCGTCTCTGTTGGGCGGCCCGAGCCCGGGCGCTCCCACCGGGTGCGCGCTTTGGCCCTGGAAGACCGCAAGGACCTGCACGGGCTTCCCGTCACGTCTGTCACTCGCACGCTCATTGACCTGGGCCAGGTCGTCGGGCCGGACGTTGTTGAGCGTGCGGTCGAGTCTGCTCTTCGGCGGCGTTACGTATCAGTCGGGGATCTGAGTGCTGCCGTCAGTGCCGTACCTTCCCTACGAGGCACCGCGGCCCTGAGGCGGCTGCTGGCCCGACGGCCTCCCGGTGCGCCGGCGACAGGAAGCGACGCCGAAACCCTGTTTGTTCAACTGGCCCGCCGGACCGCCCTTCCCGAGCCACAGCGTCAGTTCCCTGTGCCGACGGCCGAAGGCACCTTTCGCATCGATTTCGCCTGGCCCGCACAGCGAATCGCCGTCGAGGTCGACGGCGCTGGGACTCACGCCAGCCGCGAGGCGCTTGCCCGGGACCTGCGCCGGCAAAACCGGCTAATGCTCTCGCTGGCATCAGAGGGTTGGGCGCTGTTGCGCTTCACGTGGGATGACATCGTCAACGCGCGCCACGCCGACCAGGTGTCGGCGAGGTTACGAGAGGCTTGGGCGATCGGGACCAGGCGACCCATCCGGCCGTGAGGGGCCCCCGGCTCCTCCGGGGTCTCCGTCGTGCCCGAGGTCCCCTCGGTTCCCGTTGCCGACCGTGCCCTCGGCATGGCCTGGCCACCGGCTCTGCGCGTGCCCGCGGCCACCCGCTCTCACCGTGTGCCCGAAAATGACGAACGCGATTCGCAAACGGGCGCATCTGGCGGCCCCGGGCGCGTTCCTGGCGGTCTTGGTGACAGATGTGGCCTTTCTCAAATCGTGTTTGTAGGCCCCAAGCGCGTTTGTAGGCCCCAGGCGCGTTCCGACATTCGTGCACACAATCGCGCACCTCCTAGCCCGCCACCGGCGAGCCGTGCGGCGCGGCACCGGCACCCGCAACGTTGCGGGCCTGGCCGGAAAGCACACCCGTGCCCTAACCTGCCCGCATGACCCCGGCAGCGACAAACCTCCATGTCGTTTTCCTCTACGGCAACTGAGCCGACGACCGAGCGTGTGACTGATCGAGACGATCAGACGCGCCGCCGCCGGGTCGACCTACCCACCGGAGCTGAGAAGGTCAAGGCGGTCCGACAGATGTTCGACGCGGTCTCGGTCCGCTACGAGGCCGTGAACGCAGTCCTGTCCCTGGGCCTGGACCGGGGGTGGCGTCGGCGTTGCGTCGACGCCCTTGGCCTGCCCCCAGGGTCGGTGGTGCTGGATGTCGGCGCCGGGACCGGCGACCTGTGCCGAGAGCTGGAGCGCCGGGGCATGCGCCCCGTGGGAGCAGACTTGTCGGCGGGCATGCTCTCGCGTGCCCGGACAAGGGCTCCGCTGGTGCTTGCCGACGGGCTCGCGTCCCCGTTCCGGCCCGCGCGCTTCGACGGCGTGGTCAGTGGTTTCGCGCTCCGGAACGTCACCGACCTTGGCACGCTGTTCCAGGAGCTGGCCCGCGTCACCCGCCCCGCCGGGCGCATCTCCCTTCTCGACCTGGGTGAGCCGGAGTACCCGGCCCTCCGTTTCGGGCACCGCCTGTGGTGCGGTTACGCGGTGCCTCTCATCGGATCCCTTCTCTCCGACGCCCGCGCCTACCGTTACCTGCCTAACAGCCTTGCCTACCTGCCCCCGACCGACGAGACCGTCCAGCTCCTCGAAAAGGCGGGTTTCGGTGCCGTCGAGCACGAACCGCTGTCCGCTGGGGTCAGCCAGCTCTACGTGGCCACGCGCTTGGGGGAGGTCCGAGCGTGACCGTGACCTCCGACCGGGCCGACGGCGGCCCGACCGACGGCGACCGGGCCGGCGGCAGTCACCTACCGTCGGGGGCCCAGCCCCGGGCTTTCGGCTCCGTTGAGGTACTCCGTTCAGCTCGCCGGCTACGCGCCACCACAGTAGAGATCGACCCCGGCTCGCTCCCCGACATCGTCCGGGCAGGCGGCGGCGGCCCAAACCGGTCCCTGTGGAGCCGGAGCGACCTCTCCCTCCTCGGCGTCGGGGTGGCATTGCGCCTGCCCCTCCGCCCCGGGTGGGTTGACCCTGCGAACACAAGCTTCGTGGGCGAGGTGCTGCGGGCCATCGCTACCACGGACGACATCGAACGGTCCGGCTCCGGCCCGCTCGCCATGGGTTCCCTGGCTTACGACCCTGCGAGCGGCAGCGATCTCCGTGTCCCCCGACTGGTCGTCGGCCACCGCCCGCAGGTGGCGTGGGCGACGCTGGTTGCCCCGTCGGGCGCCGCTGTCCCCCCTGCCGAAGTCCGCAGGACCGTCGAAGCGCAGCTGGCCGAGCTGCGCAGCGAGGCTCGGCCCTGCGGGGAGCCCCCCGACAGCTTTGAACTCACGGCCAGCATGTCCCATGGCCAATGGAAAGAACTGGTGCGCCGCGCCGTCGGCCAGATGGAGCAAGGAGCGTTCGACAAGATCGTCCTGGCCCGCAAGGTCGATGTCGTCGCCAACCGCCCTTTCGTCCTGCACGAAGTCCTCGCCCGGCTGGCGTCGCTCTACCCGTCGTGCACCGTGTTCCATTTCGACGGCTTCATCGGTGCCAGCCCGGAGACCCTCATCCGCCGGACCGGCCGCGACATCCTGAGCCATCCACTAGCCGGGACGGTGGCCCGCAGCGGGGACAGCGACACCGACGAGGCACTGCTCGCCGGGCTCATGGCCTCAGCCAAGGACCGCCGGGAACATCAGCTCGTTGTCGATGCCATTACCGCCCAACTGGGACCCTTGTGCAGCCGGCTTGAAGTGCCCGCGGCCCCGTCTGTCCTGGCCCTGCGCAACGTTTCGCACCTCGGGACCGCCATCACCGGCATACTTTCAGACGCCTCGGGCCAGAGCAGTCAAGTGGCCACGGGTCTCGAACTCGCTGCGGTCCTGCAACCCACCCCGGCCGTGGGGGGCCACCCGACCGTTTCCACCCTGCGCTGGCAACGCGACAACGAAGGCTTCCAACGAGGCGGCTACGCCGGTCCCGTCGGTTGGGCCGACACGCGCGGCGACGGCGAATGGGTACTGGGCCTGCGCAGCGCCAACTTGAGCGGTGGTCAGGCAGCCTTGTACGCCGGCAGCGGGATCGTCGTCGGCTCCGACCCCGACACTGAACTGGCCGAGACGCAATTGAAGCTACAGGCCCTGCTTGCCGCTCTCGTCCGGCCCTGACGTCAAACTCGCCGTCACCGCGGCCTCCACCGCCGAGCCAAGGCGCTCGTGGGCGGCCAAGTTGGCCTCCCGAGACGACTTTACGACGAAGACCCGCAAGCCCCTTACGTGGTCCCGCCCGGACAGCGTGCGTGCCAACGAGCCCAGGTCCGGGATTTCTCGCGCTTCCACTCCGTACGCGCAGGCCAACCCCACCAGGTCGGTGCCGTGCGGCGTAACCCACAGCCGTTCGAAGCGTTCCGACGGTAGAGCGGAGGCTTGCGGCAGGAAGCTGAAGATCCCCCCGCCGTTGTTGTCCATCACCACGACGTCCAAGTCGACCCCGCGTCCGGCCGCGCCCAGCAGGGCGCCGGCGTCGTACAGGAAAGCGAGGTCCCCGATAAGGGCGATCACACCGTTCGAGACGCCGGCAGCGGTTACGCCGAGGGCCGTCGACAGTACCCCGTCGATCCCGTTAGCACCCCGGTTGGCGAGCACCCGGACCCCACGGCGGGGCCTGCTCCACCACTCCATGTCGCGGATGGGCATCGACGACGACACGAAGACGGTCGAACCCTGCGGCGCGGCCCGCAGCAGGGCCCGTGCCACCCCGGGCTCGGTGAGCCCCGCCCCCCTGCCCAGAGCGGCGTCGATGGCGCCCTGTGCTGCGCTCTCAGCCACAGACCATTGCCCCGACCACGAGCGTTCGGGGACGGTCGCCACCGCCTTGGCCACAGCACGGCACAGCGCATCGGGACTGGCCACGACGACGTCGCCTGGCAGCCGGTCGGGGGCGGCCCAGCCGCCCCACCGGTCGACAAGGAACTGAGGGCAACTCAGGCCTCCAAGCCAATCGTTCAGCACGCGGGAGGCCCACGGGCGCCCGAGGCGCAATACGACGCCGGGTTCCCATTCCCGCACTGCGGGACAGCGCAGGAGCGCGTCGGCCGCGGCGATCGCTCCCGGCCATCTGCACCCGCTGACCGGGTCCGCCATGACGGGCCAGGCCGTCGCCTTGGACAACAGCCAGACCGCCTCCGGGCTGCCTGCGCCGGCACCGGCGACAATCAGGCCTCGTTCGCCTGCTCCGGCCAAGGCCTCGACCACCTCCAGCGAGGGTCGAAGCTCTTCGCGAGCAGCCGACCGGTGCCAGGGTTCGCCGCCGGGACGGCCCTCGCGCACCAGCGTGAGCCCGGGGAACCGGGCGTGCTCCTCGGGGGCCGTCCCCGCCTGAGGCTCCGCCAACCCGCCGAGCACAGCTTCAGGGCGGCCCAAGAGCGGTTCCCGGAAGGCTAGGTTCAGGTGGACCGGGCCCGGCCCATGCGCTCCTCCGCACGCCTCCGCCACCGACCGTGACGCCAACGAACGCCACGAACCAGCGCTGACCGACTGCGGGACTCCCGGCGTCGCCTCCCAGCGGACAGCGCGCCCGTAAAGGCCGACTTGGTGCACCGTCTGAGGGGCCCCACAGTCCTGAAGCTCCTCGGGCCGGTCGGCGGTGACCGCCAACATCGGCACCCCAGCGTGATGAGCTTCTACAACTGCCGGGTGGAGCTCCACTGCCGCCGTGCCGCTCGTCGTCACGACTGGCGCCGGTACCCCCCCGGCCAGCCCCAGGCCCAGGGCAAAGAAGCCCGCCGCCCGTTCGTCCAGAATGACATGAAGGCGCAACGCCCCGCGCTCGGACGCCTCGTCCAACGCCACCAGCAACGGCGTAGAACGCGAGCCCGGGCACACGACAGCGTCGCGCACACCGGCCCGGAGCCATTCGTCGACCAGCACGAAAGCGAAGGCCGCCTGGACATCCTGGGGGGCGAAGGAGCCGGTCACCGCAACGGGGTCATGTCAGTGCCGGGGTCATGTCAGTGCCGGGGTCATGTCAGTGCCGGGGTCATGTCAGTGCCGGGGTCATGTCAGTGGCAAGATCATCCAGTGGAAGGGTACCGGGACTTGCCGGCAGCGTTCGAAGGCGAGTTCACCAGCTCAGCCCTGGTCCCGCTTGTACTCTTGCACGGCTTCACCCAGACTGGCCAGTCGTGGGCGCCCGTGGTAGACGCCCTCGCCGGCCGCTTCCCGCTGGTGCTCCCTGACGCCCCTGGGCACGGCCGGGCGTCGGAGGTTAGGGCAGACCTGTGGGAGACCGCACGCCTGCTGACCGCAACAGTCGGTCGCAGGGCGTCCTGGGTCGGTTACTCCATGGGTGGCCGCATGGCCCTCCACCTCGCCCTCGCCTACCCCGCACTGGTCCAACGCCTCGTCCTCATCAGTGCGACGGCCGGGATCGAGGACGAGGCCGAACGCCGGGCACGCCGAGACGCCGACAACGACGCGGCTGCTCGCCTCGAGCGCGACGGCGTCGCGCGGTTTCTTTCCAGCTGGCTGCACCAGCCGATGTTCGCAACGCTGTCTGACGAAAGCGCCGGCATGGAGGCCCGCTTGACCAACTCGCCAACCGGGTTGGCTTCCAGCCTGCGCCTGGCCGGCACGGGAGCAAGCGAGCCCCTCTGGTCGCGCCTGAATGAACTCGCGGGCAAACACGTGCTGCTGATCACCGGCGGACGGGACGAGAAGTACTGCCAGATCGCGCGGCGCATGGCGACTGCCATGGGCCCCCTCACCACACTCCTCGTCGTCCCGGGCGCCGGCCACGCCTGTCACCTGGAGCACCCGATCGAGGTGGCGACGGCCATCGCCGGCTTCTGCGGGGGCGCGACCAGCACGAGCCCTGCGGACGCCACTGGGCCGTCCCGTCTTAGTCCGCCGGCCAGCCAGCTAGAGCGCCAACCCGACGGCAAGTAATAGCCCCAGAACAAGCTGGGCCCGCCCGGTGCCCCCCAGCACCCGAACCAGTGCCGGTCCCTCTGCCCCCCGAACCACGGCCAGGACAGGGCCCAGCACCACCGGGAACGCCGCCAGGCCCAGAAGCGCCCAAGGCCGGCTCACCGCGACCGGAGCCACGAGCGCCACCGCACCGAGGACGCAAGCGGCGTACAGCCACCGGGTCGCGCCCGGGCCAATCCGCACGGCCAGCGTGCGTTTGCCCGCGGCGCTGTCCCCGGGGATGTCACGCAGGTTGTTGACGACCAGCAAAGCCACCGCCATCAGCCCTACGGGCAGAGCCACCAACCCCTCCAGGGCGGTCAACTTACCGGTCTGGACGTAGGCGGTCCCCACGGTGGCCACCAATCCGAAGAACACGAATACCGACAACTCGCCGAGACCGGCGTACCCGTACGGCTTAGGTCCTCCGGTGTACAGCCACGCGGCCGCCACGCAGACAGCCCCGACGGCCACCAACCACCAGCCGGCGACTGCGGCCAAGGCCAGGCCGCCCAGGCCCGCGACCCCAAAGGCGCCCACCGCCGCCCGCTTGACGGCTCCCGGTGTGGCCAATCCCGACGCCACCAACCGAGCTGGGCCGACACGTCCGGCATCGGTGCCCCTCACCCCGTCGCTGTAGTCGTTGGCGTAGTTCACCCCTACCTGCAGGGCCACCGCGACCACCCCGGCCAGCACTGCGCGCCACCACCAAGCGTGCCCGTACGCGGCGGCGGCGCCCGTGCCCACCAGGACGGGCACCGCCGATGCGGCCAGGGTCCTCGGTCGAGCCCCGATAACCCACGGGTGCCGGCCGGGCCCCGGCGGCAGGGCACCCCAAGGTGGCAGGGCACTCCCAGGGTGCCGGCCGGGCTCGGTGTTAGGCTGCTCGGGTTGCGCCATTGATCGCCGACCCTACCGGGTCTCCGCCGCCCTCTCGCGCCGCCGGCGGCGGCAAACTGGCCTGGTGCCTGATCTCCTCGCCTTGGACCTTCCCGCCGGGCGACCTTTCGTCGATGCACTGACCGCAGCGTGGGAGGCGGGCAACGCGGTAGCCCCGATCGATCGGCGCCTTGCCCCGCCCGCCCGCGAGGCGTTGCTGGACGTCCTGCGGCCGGCCCGGGTGCTAACTGAGGAAGGCGAGCAGCGGCGCCCAGACGGCCTGGGGGTCGAAGAAGGCGACGCGCTGGTCTTGGCGACGAGCGGCACCACCGGTGAGCCCAAGGGCGTGGTGCTCACCCACAGGGCTGTCGAGGCTTCCGCCCGCGCCACTTCTGGGCGCCTGGGCGTCGACCCCGCCCAGCACCGCTGGCTCGCCTGCCTCCCCCTCAGCCACATCGGCGGCCTTTCCGTCATCACCCGTGCCATCATCACGGGCACCCCCCTGGAAGTCCTCGACGGGTTCGACCCCGCCACCCTCATGGCCGCGGCAACACCGGACGCCCTCGTCTCGCTGGTCCCGACGGCGCTTGCCCGCGTGGGTACCGGTCTTTTCTACAAGGTCCTCCTCGGAGGGTCCGCCCCGCCGTCTTCGCTGCCCGGCAACGTCGTCACGACCTATGGCATGACCGAGACGGGCAGCGGCGTCCTCTACGACGGCACGCCGTTGGCAGGAGTCGACGTATCCCTGGCACCGTCATCTGAAGTAATGCTGCGGTGCCCGATGCTCCTGCGCTCCTACCGGGACGGCACCGTGCCCCTCGACCGGGAAGGGTGGTTTGCGACCGGTGACGCTGGGCATTACGACGACGACGGCCGCCTGCAGGTGACCGGCCGTCTCTCCGACATGATCATCTCCGGCGGCGAAAACGTCTGGCCCGCGGCGGTCGAACGCATCCTCAGCCGGCACCCGCGCGTCGCTGAGGTGGCTGTCTCCAGCCGGCCGGACCCTGACTGGGGCGAGCGCGTGGTGGCATGCGTAGTACCCGCCGAAGGCTACTGCCCGCCGACGCTCCCCGAACTGCGGGCGCTGGTGCGCGAGCACCTAGCCGCCTTTGCGGCCCCGAAAGAAATCATCCTCGTCCCGGAACTTCCCAAGACCTCCATCGGCAAGCTCCGGCGCGACGTGCTCCGCCGGCGGCTTGCCTGAGGTGTCCCAGGCCCAGCGAGGCGAGCCCTCCGTCTACGCCGTGGGTGGCGCCGGGGGGACTGCCGTTTGCGAACCCATCCTCCCGTTCCCCAAACGCACCACTTCGAGGATCGACGTCGCCTGCGAGGCGAGGCCAGCCACCAGTTCGCCCAGACCCTGGGAACCGTTCAAGACCGTGACGTTGGCCTGGCGCAATTCGCTGGCGGCGGCGGCCAGGATCTCGGGCATCTTCTCGACCAGGATGCGCTGTAGAGCGACCCCGTCAAAGGTGGCGGTGGCTTCAGCCTGCAATTTGGTGGCGTCGGCCTGGGCCTTGGCCAGAGTCCGGACCTTCTCGGCTTCGGCTTCGGCGGGGCGGATGACCTCGGCCACGAGTTGCTGGCGGCGCAGCTCGGCCGTCGCTGCGGCTACTTTGGCCTGCTCAGCAAGCACATCCTGCTGTGCCTTGGCCTGAGCCAGAGGCCCGGCCTGTGATGCCGTCTGCTGGGCCTGGTCTATCTGGGCCTGGTACTGCGCCTTCGCCACCGAGGTCTGCTGCTGGTAGTCGGCCTGGTTGCGATCTGACTCCTGGCGGACCTTGGAGGCAGCCTGGTCCGCCTGGGCCTGGGCTATTTGCGCGTCCCGGTTGACCGAGGCGATGTGGGGCTGGGACATGGCCCGTATGTAGCCGGCCTGGCCATCGTCGATGGATTCGATCTGGAACGAGTCGACGACAAGGCCCAGCGTCGCCATTTCCGGCTTCGAGGCATCAAGCACGGCCTCGGCTAGCTTCTGGCGCTCACGGATAATGTCCTCGACTGTCATAAACCCGACGACGGCCCGCAGATGGCCTGCGAATATCCGCCCAACGAGTTCGGGCATCGAGCTCTGGTCGTCCAGGAAACGGCGGCCGGCATTGACGATCGAGGCGGTATCGTCGCCGACCTTGAAGGCGATAACGGCCCGGACGGCCAACGTTATGCCCTGCGTGGTCACGCACGGCTCCGCGACCTCTGCCTCTTGCATGGCCAGGGTAAGGAAAGAAACCCTGTTCCGTATGGGCAGGGCAAAAGCACCATGGCCCACGACCACGCGGAACGGGGCATCCCCCTTGTTCTTCCCGCCGGACACCAGCATTGCATCATTAGGTGAGGGAACGTGCCAACCTAGCATAATGCTTGCCCTTTCTTCTTGGGTGTTCCAGGAGTTTCATAATGGTGCTACTAACAACGTGCGAGCGCCACGGTCTGCCAACACCACAACTTGTGCACCCACCGCCAGCGCTTGGTCGCAATACGCGATGAAGATCTCCGTCCCACCACGGACCTGGACAAGGACTTCGCCGGGCTTGTCGTCACCGGGTATGGGCAACGTCACGTGCGCTGGCTTGCCCACTACGCTGTCCGGTTCGTTGTAGCTCATCTCACGACCTTAAAACGCCTTGTCGAGGCCGATTTTACAGGGCACCTAGCCAGGATCATAGCGCGCCTTCCGCGCGACCCCGGCCGCCATGGACTGCAGGCCCGGCCTGGCCAGCGGCCCCAGTGCATCCTCCTGCTCACCCGCCCGGCGGTGAGCGAGCTTACGCCAAGGAGGGGCGCCGGCCGTGGTCGGCGCCCCTCCTCTCCCGCCTTGCGAGGCCGGGGCGCCCCGCCGTGCGGTCCGGCCCGCTGCTCAAATCCGTTCGCTTAACCGACCACCGTTATCCTGTTCGCGAAGGTTGCCCCTCCAGTGACCGTAACCGTGTCCCTCAGCGTCAAGGTATGGTGCTTGGCCGTGGCGAGGAACTGCTGCGCTTTCTTTCCCAACTTCACCGCGACCGAGACGGTCTTGCCCGCCGAGATGCTATAAACCTGGATAGCCAGCAGTGTACTGACGTCCTTCAGCCTTATAGCTCCGCGGCACGTAGCGCCGCTACAACGCAACTTCAGGTTTACCGTGTTCTTGGACACCGTAGCTTTTGTCGTGAGTTCCGCGATCGTCGGCCGAGGCACAATAGTAGTTGTCGTAGTAGTCGTAGTGGTTGTCGCAGGTGCTGTCGCCTCAAGGCCTTGAGTACCGGCCGCTGTGGCATTGGTGGCCACACTGTCGGCGCCGAGAGCCAAGTTGTAGGTGGACCCCGTTGGAGTGCCGGCTGGGTTTATGACACCGGCAATGGTGATCGTCAGTATGTCCCCCGCCGCCACGGTGGCAGTCAGGTTGTAAACGACATCATTGGTGCCGGCCCCCCTTTTGAGGGTGAGCGACTGGGAGCCCGACGAGGTGGTTGCGTCGGTCAGCGCGGCTGTGCCGGAAAACTCGGTGCCGGAGGGGCCAGTAATCTCGAGCGTGTCGGTGCCGGCAACCAGTGCGTCTGCCGCTCGGACCTGGCCGATTGTGTAGGTGGCCGGCGAGCCCGCGCTGTTGGGTGTCACGACCACGGACGGAGCGGCACCGGAAACGACGGGGGCGCCGATTACGTACGGTGTCGAGTTGTAAGCGGCCGAGGGGTCCCCGGTCGTCGAAACCGACAACCCGCCCGTACCGCTATAAGAGCCCGCCGCCGGGTTGGCCACACTGAAGACCGTGATGCTGATCGCGTTCCCATCCCCTACCGCGAAGCTAATGCTGATCGCGACCGTATCGTATGTCGTAGTGGTCGTGGTCGGTACAATCCCGCTCACGACCTGGGTCGCGCCGGTTGTCGTGTCAGTCACAACAGCACCCGTGGGGTTGGCGAACTCCGTACCGATTGGCCCGCGAAGGGTTATGGTACCCCCCGCCGACATGGCCCCGGTAGAGCTGGTATCGAACCCAACGGTGTAGTTCGCTATGCCTAAGGCCACGGTGCTCGAGACCGAAACGGCCACGGCACTGACTGAGCCACCAAAGATGACCGGCCCTGTCACCACAACGCTGCCGGTCGAGAAACCGACCACGAACCAGTCCGACTCCGTCGCCGTCGGGTTGACGCCGTTAGCAGTGATCGTCAACTCGTGGCCCGCGGTGGGCGTGACGGACAGGGTCAGGAGCACGCCACCGACCGTGGTCGCGCCCGAGGCAGAGTTGACCGGGGCAGGGCTGGTACTGAACGAGAGGGAGGTCGACGCGGTGGTATCGGTGACCGTGTAACTCGACAGAGTCGACGAGAACGTCACACTGCCAGTACCACTGGCAAGGCTGGGAGAGGCGGGCGTGCACTTCGCCACAGGTATGACCCCCGTGCAGGCCTGCAAAGTAATGGCGTTCCCAGCACCGGCCGGGACGGTCACGTTGCTCACCGTGTAGCTGGCACCGCTGCCAACACCTAGCGGCGACGCGGTAACCGTGGGCGACGCCGACGAGGCAGTGATCGTTACCGGCGAAGCGGCCTCGATGTAGGTCCCGTTCCCGCTCGTCGCCACCCAGAAGTTGTAGGAGCCGGCAGACGGGTTGACCGCCGCGAAGGTGAGCGTGATCGTATTGCCGGCTTCGATCGCACCCGAGCCGCCCAATGAGATGGCGAGCGCATCCGCCTCGGCGCCGGACATCGTGGTTGTGAATACCCCTTGCGACAGGAAGCCATCGGCAACCGTCGCGGTGTACGTGTAACCGGTCGACTCGTCGACGACACCAACGCCGGTGGTAAGCACGCTGGCCACTATGGCGTTGTAGTCCGCACTTGGGTCGCTATCGAGGACGCGGATCCAGGACGCGCTCGCCAGCGTGGTACTGGGCGTGAGAGCAGACGGCGTGACTAGTTTGAGCGTGTAGTCACCTGTGGCAGGCTCCGTGTTCGGTGACACCGTCGCGTTGACACCGCTGACCACCGACGCTGCACCGGTGATGCTGTACCCCTGTGTCAGCACAGCTGAAAATGCCGAAGCACTGCCGCTCATCGTTATCGCCGTGAAACCCAGGGCAACGACAGTCACGACGAGACCACCGGTCGTGAGCCGTGCCCGCCGGCGCACCTTCAGCGTCTTAACCCGAGGAACTCCCTCATTCATTGCCTTATTCCCTCCTAGTACGGTGAACCTTGGCCGCCCCATGACAGCCATTGCCAGTGGAAGGTGCGCCCTCATCTCTGTCCGAGCGCCCGTCTGACCGGATGTTGCTGTGTTGTCCGGACCTCTGCCAGCCAGCCCTTTCACACCTGTCCACTGGTAGCCCGTCACAGGGGCACGCCGGTAGCAAGATGCCATGAACGCTACACCGCCACTAGCTCCAGGGACGGCTTTCACACCAAAGGCAGGACGAGCTCATCTGGGGAGAGCTCCCCATGCGCCGTCGACCACGGTTCGGCGGGGCGAACCACCTCGACATCTTCGCCCTCCTCATGGTGGCAACCAACGGGGGACGATACTGGATGCCATGGTTACAACCGATGCCATCGTTACAAGGACAGTTCTTCGAGGAGCCCGGTGGCCAGGGGATATCGCGGTGCAGTCCGGCCGGGTCGTCGCTCTGGGAGCGATCGCGGCCTTGCCCGGCGACCGGGTGCTCCCCTGTGACGGCTGCCTCATCACAGCGGGATTTGTCAACACTCATCACCACCTCTACCAGTGGCTGACTCGCGGCCGCTGCACGAGCTGCGACCTCTTCACCTGGTTGACAGCGCTCTACCCCGTCTGGGGCCGTATCACCGTCGAAGACGTGTCAGCAGCGGCCACGGTCGGCTTGGCCGAGCTGGCACTGAGCGGTGCCACGACCGTGTCCGATCACCACTACCTGGTGCCCCACGGCGACGATGCGGTGTTCGACGCCATAGCCGCGGCGGCGGGACGCGTCGGGGTCCGACTACACCTCTGCCGGGGCTCGATGGACCTGGGCGAGAGCGACGGAGGACTACCTCCCGACTCCGTCGTCGAGCGCATCGACACCATCTTGAGCTCCACGGAATCGGTCGCAGCCCGCCTCCACGACGGCGACCGGGTGAGCATCGCCGTGGCGCCGTGCAGCCCGTTTTCGGTTTCGACAGACTTGATGAGAGAGTCCGCCGACCTCGCGCGCCGAACGGGCTTGCGCCTGCACACCCACCTCGCCGAGACGCTCGCGGAGGAGCGTGACTGCCTCGCCCGCTTCGGCAAGCGACCGTTGGAGCTGGTTGAGGAGCTCGGGTGGCTCTCCGACGACGTGTGGTTCGCGCACGGCATTCACTTCAACGCGTCCGAGGTCCGTCGCATCGGCCTGGCGCGAGCAGGAGTGGCTCACTGTCCAAGTTCCAACGCCCGCCTGGCGGCCGGGATCTGCCCCGTCCGCGACCTCCTGGACGCAGGGGCGATGGTTGGCCTCGGCGTCGACGGGCCGGCATCGAACGAGACGGGAGTCCTGCTGCCAGAGCTTCGTCAGGCGCTCTACTTCGCTCGCCAGCGCTCCGGGCGCCCCGATGCGCTCACGTCAGCCGAAGCTTTGGAGCTCGGCACCTTCCGCGGGGCGGCATGCCTCGGGCGCGCCGACCTCGGGCGGATCGAGCTGGGCGCCCCTGCTGACCTTGCAGTGTGGCCGGCCGAGGACATCGAGGATGTGCCCGAGCCGGCGGATGGGCTCGTGCTGGGGCCCGACCGCCGGGCCCGGCATCTCCTCGTAGCTGGGGAAGAAGTCGTCAGGGACGGGTCACTGCTCGGCGTGGACCTGCACGATGCACACGCGGAACTCGCCCGCCGTTCCCGGGGGCTCTGGGAGTGACAGGCGCAGGGCCCGCCCGGCGGGCGTCAGACCCGGCCGACCTCGGTTAGCGAGAAGTTCATGACGTCCACCAGGCCACGGTCAGTGATCCGCAGCTCGGGTAGGACCGAAAGCCCGAGGAAGCTCAGCTGCATGAACGGTGCTTCGATGGTCACGCCCAAGACCTTCGATGTCACGTCGGTCAGGCGTCTTACCTCTTCGGCGACCTCGGCCGCACCTTTGTTGCTCATGAGCCCACCGATCGGCAAGCGCACCTCACCGATCACACGGCCGTCGAGTACAGCAACCTGGCCGCCCCCGATCCCCGCAAGGCGGGCCAATGCTGCCGCCATCTCCTTCGTACCCGAAGGATCGCGCGCGCCAACCACCATGCAGTTGTGGGCGTCGTGAGCGACCGTCGATGCTATGGCGCCGCGCTTGAGACCGAACCCGGACACGTAGCCCAGGCCCACCCGCCCCGTCCGGCGATGACGTTCCACCACTGCGATGCGAGCGACGTCGGCGGCGGCGTCGTTCACATCCATGACGAAGTCCCTCGTCGACAGCGACCTCGACGAGATCCCGATCACTCTCGCTCGGCCACCGGCGGGTGGTGACAAGTCGAACGCGCCGGGCCCGACCGCCCGTCCCAGGTGTACCGAGTGCAGCATCCAATCCGGAGCGCTCCGGTCAGGCACGGCCCCAGGCACCACGCGCCCATTGGCCGCCACAAGCCTGCCCGCCTGCCAGACGCGCGCCGGCTCGAAGCTCGACATGTCGTCGAAGCAAAGGACATCCGCCTGGTAGCCCGGTGCTAACCACCCCAGGTGGTCGAAGCGGTGGTAGTCGGCTGGGTTGCTCGTAGCCAGTACGAGCGCGTCCTCCAACTTCACGCCTCCCGCAACGGCAAGGCGCACGCAGTCGTTCATGTGGCCCTCGTGAAGAAGGGTGTCGGGTTCGCGGTCGTCGGTGCAAAGAGCGACCCGCTCGGTGCCGTGGCGGATCACCGTTGCTATCAGCGCCGAGAGGTTGCGTGATGCCGAGCCTTCGCGGATGAAGATCCACATGCCCTTCGCCCGTTTCTCTTCAGCCTCCTCGAGTTCGGTACATTCGTGGTCAGACTCCACGCCCGCGGCCAGGTACGCGTCGAGCTGGCGCCCGAGGATCCCAGGAGCATGCCCGTCGACACGACGCTGGCCCGCCGTCGCGATCTTTGCCAACACCCCAGGGTCGCCGTTTATGACACCTGGGTAATCCATCACCTCGGCGATCCCGATCGCACCGTGCACGTCAAGCAACTCCGCGAGTTCGGCATGACCAAGCTCAGCGCCCGGGCTCTCGAACGTCGAGGCGGGTACGCAGCTCGAAGCGCATATGCCGAACGTAAACGGAAGGCGGCCAGCGCTTTCGGCAAGAGCCACTACGCCAGGGACACCGAAGACGTTCGCTATCTCGTGGGGGTCCGCGGCCGCCGCAGTGGTCCCGTGCGGGAGCACGGTGCGGACGAATTCGTCGACCCACAACTTTGTCGACTCCACGTGCAGGTGCGGGTCAACGAACCCAGCGGTCAGCGACGCGCCGTCAACGTCCACCACCTCATGAGCATCATGAGGCCCCCACCCCGCGATCACCCCGTCGGCGACGGCCAGGTCGGTCCGGGCCCACTCGCGGGTGCCGGGGATGAAGACCCTTCCCCCTTTTATCAACAGGTCGGCTGGTTCGTCACCTCGCGCCACGGCAAGGATCCGCGGGGTCCCGCGCCTAGGCGGCATTGGTCGCTGGGGTCGGGGTTTCAGGGTGCTCCATGCGCCCAGTCTAAAGCTGGACGGCCGCGGTCGTGGGCCTCGGCAAGGAGCGTGCCCGCTATCGGCCCTCAGTGGCCGTGGAACAGTCCCCCGCACTGGCATGGCAACTGCTACCCGAGGGCCCAAGACCCGACCCGGCCCCGCCTCTTGAGTAGACTCGAGCCCCATGGATTTGACAGCCTATGAGCGCCGCCTGGACCGGCCGACGCGTACGAAGTTACCCGAATTCCAGCATAACGGGCGGCTGAAGCACGTTCTATTTGCAGATCAATTCGACCGCGCCATGCTCGAAAACTTCAATAACCTTTCGAATGTTGTCCACGAGCTCGCGCGGGGCCATGACGGCCAGTTGTTCCTCCACAGCCTGCTGCCCACCAAGCGCGCTATGCTCTATTTCTCGCAGGCGTCGACGCGTACATTCCTCTCGTTCACGGCGGCCTGCCAACTTCTCGGCATGTCGATTGCCGAGATACGGGATCCATCGGTATCGTCCGAGTACAAGGGCGAATCACCGTTCGACTCAATGAGGATGTTCAGTTCCTACTCCGACCTAGTCATTATGCGGACGCCTCACGCCGGCTTCGCTGAAGCCTGCGCTTACTTGATGAACGACCTGGACGGTTTCAACGAGCGCAATGTCCCGATCGTAAATGGCGGCTCAGGATCCGATGAGCACCCCACACAGGCCCTCCTGGACGTTTACACGATCCACCGCTGTTTTGAGTTCGCTTCTGAGCGCGACTCCTCACGGTGGACACAGTTCGACGAGTACCGCAAATCGTACCCGGACCTAAAGCGCGGGCTGGACTCCAAAGTCTTCGGCTTCTGTGGCGACATAAAGCGTGGCCGCACCGTTCATTCGCTCGCCTCACTGCTGGCCAACTTCTCTGATGTCACCATGTACTTTGTGTCACCTCCCGACGATAATCTGCGCCTCCCGGCAACGATGCGCGAGTCGTTGCTAGCCAGAGGAGTCAAGGTGTTCGAGTCCGACACCCTGGCGGACATCGTCGACAAGGTCGACCTCCTCTACATGACCCGTATCCAGTGGGAGCACGACAAGGACAGTGGCAAGGGCGCCGGGCCGGCAGCGGTCAATGCCGATTTCATCCTGACGCCCGAGTTGGCCGACCGCATGAAGAGCTATGCGCCGATCCTGCACCCGTTCCCTCGGAACGCGGAGATCCCTCCCGAAGTGGACCACAACCAGCGGGCCATGTACTTCCACGAGGCTCGCAACGGGATGTGGGTACGAGCAGCCTTGATCGCCCATCTGTTCGATGTCGACGGCATGATCGTGGGCCGTCACCGTGAGGCGTTCTCCGATTACCACGACTACAAGGTCGGGGGTGCCTGAGGGCCCTGCCTGACCCGGTCTGCAAGGGGCCTCAGTCCTGCGTGCCCTGGTCCGCGCCGGGTGAGCCGCGCATAGGCAGCGTCGAGCGCCACTTACCGTCCAGGTCGTGGAGCGCCGCAGCCACGGCACCAGCAGTTGGCACGAGCCCGATTTCCCCAATCCCCTTGATGCCATATGGCGAGCGCGGCTGGGGCACCTCCACCAGCATCGTTTCTATTGGGGGGGTGTCTTTCGGTCGCAGGATGCCCAGGCTCCGGAGGGTCTTCTTCGTGGGCCGGCCGTCGGCGTCGGACGGGAACTCCTCCGAGAGCGCGTAGCCCAGGCCCATATGGACTGCCCCTTGGATCTGGCCCTCGCACAACATGGGGTTCACCGCCTTGCCCACGTCGTGCACAGCGAGCACCTTTTCGACTTCGCCTGTCGCCCGGTCCATCACCACAAGCTGTGCCGCGTAGCCAAAGGCGGAGTGGATCGCCGGGTGCTCGCCACCTTCCTCAATTGAATTGGTCCAGTCGACCCGGTACTCGCCCATGTAGTCCACACCAGGGCGGCAGCCGTCGGACTTTGCGCGCCGGCATGCGTCGCCGACCGCTCCTGCGCCCATAAGGGTGCCGCGCGACCCGGTGGTTTGCCCTGCATCGAGCTCGTAGGTCGTGTCGACGACCACGCGAACCCTTTCGGGCCGCACTCCGAGCTCCTCAACCGCGACCTGGCGGGCCACCGTGTGGATGCCCTGTCCCATTTCGGTCCAGCAGTGACGGACTTCGACGTCACCGTCCTCGCCGAACCGTACCACCGCCTTGACGATCTCCAGGAAGCCGTTCCCGAGCCCGGAGTTCTTCAACCCCAACCCGAGGCCGACCGCCTTGCCGGCCGCCACCGCCTCATCGTAGGCTGGCTTGACCGTCTCGAGGCAGGCCGCCACGCCGGCACAGCCCTCGTCCATTACCTGACCGGGGCCCCACACCCCGCCCGGGCGCACGACGTTGCGAGCCCGCATTTCCCAGCCGCTGATGCCCACCTTCTCCGCGAGCCGGTCCATCACGCCCTCCATGGCGAACTGGGCCTGGTTCGCCCCGAACCCGCGGAACGCCCCGCAAACGGGGTTGTTCGTCCGCACGGCCAACGACTCGACGTCGATCGCGGGCACCACGTACGGCCCCGACGCGTGCCCGGCGGCACGTTCGAGCACTTTCATGCCCACTGAGGCGTACGGGCCGGAGTCCCCGATCATCCGCACCTTCAAAGCAGTCAGTCCGCCTTGCCCGTCACAGCCGGCCCAATATTCGAGCCGGATGGGGTGGCGCTTCGCGTGCACGAGGAAAGACTCTTCGCGCGAGAAAGTACATTTGACCGGCCTCCGGAGCAACCAGGACGCCAGCGCCGTCTGGGCCTGGTTCGACATATCCTCCTTGCCACCGAATGCGCCCCCGTTCGACACCTGCTCGACCACGACCAGATCCAACGGTATGCCGAGCACGGACGCGATCTGTCTGCGGTCGTCCCACACGCCTTGGCCTCCAGAGAAGACCTTCAGCGTGCCGTCTTGTTGCGGCACTGCGAGCGTCGATTCGGGTTCCAGGAAGGCGTGCTCGACTCGCTGGGTCTGGAACACCTCGTGCACGGTATGGGCGGAACCGGCCAGCCCCGCCTCGACATCCCCGCGACGGTATACCGAGCGCGAGAGCACGTTGCCTTTCAGCTCCCACACGGCGTCTTCGGAGTCATCGATCGCCGCCACAGCGTCCGTCAGGGGTCGCAACGGCCGGTACTCCACTTCCACGAGTTTGGCCACTTTGCGCGCAATTAGGCGAGAATCGGCCACAACGATCGCAATCACGTCGCCCAGGTACGAAGTACGGCCGCCTTGCGGGATGAAGACGGGCCAGTCGGTGTGAATGATGCCGGCCCGGAGCTTCCCCGGGACGTCTGCAGCTGTGAAGACAGCCCTGACGCCGGGAACGGCCATCGCCGCGGCCGTGCTGATACGCACGACGTCCGCTCGTGCATGGTCGGCCAGCCGTACAGCCCCATGCAGCAGACCGGGCACTCTCAAGTCGTCGACGTAGCTGCTATCTCCCAACACGCGCTCGAGGCTCTCGTACTTGGTCCCGCGCGACCCGACACCGCCACCCTGGGACACGTTGGGGAGGTCCCCCCCTACCAGCAGTTCGACGGCGTCAAGGATTTTCGTGTAGCCCGTACAACGGCATAGGTGAGCGCCCAGATGGCGCGCCGCCTCTTCCCGGGTCAACCCCGGTCCCTTCTTGTCGAGCAACGCCTTTAGCCTGACGACGATCCCCGGCGTGCAGAAGCCGCACTGGAGCGCTCCGGTGGCGGCGAACGCGGCTGCAAATCGCTCACGCTCGACCGGATCGAACCCCTCCAGGGTCGTCACTGACCTTCCTGCCGCCTTCTCGAGGGAGATGAGGCAGCTAGCCGACGCCTTCCCGTCGATCAGGACCGTACAGCACCCGCACTGGCCCGACGGCGAACACCCGTCCTTCGGCGACGTCACCCCGAGCTCCTCCCGGAGCGCCGAGAGCAAGTGGGGATGCTCATCCCTCACTTCGACCGGACGGCCGTTCAGAGTGAACCCGGTCGTCCCGTCGCCCTCAGAACTCTTCTTCGCCAGCGTTCCTGTCATGCAAGGGCCCCCGCCTGTTGCAATCTACCGGGTACGGGGAGCACGCGGTACGTAACGACCCCACCCCGGCTCGCCCGCAAACAAGCCATCTCGGGCCACTACGCGGCCCCGGCTGAGTACCAGCTCGGGCCATCCGTGGGAGACGACCTGCTCGTACGGGGAATGGTCGACGGCCATGTCCAGCCGCTCGGCCGCTAGCGATTGTGTACGCTCCGGAGCCCAGACCACGACATCCGCGTCGGTGCCTTGCGCCAGGGACCCCTTTGCCGGCCATAACCCGAAGGTCCTCGCCGGCGCTTCGCAGCACAGCCTGACCCAGTCGGAGACGCCGATCCGCCCGGCGCGAACGCCGGCCCACACGAGCGCCATCCGTGTCTCCACACCGGGTAAGCCCCCGGGGAACTCGGTGAAGTCTCTCGCCCCCCCGGGCCGCGCCAACACCCCGGAACGACGATCGGCTCGCCAGAAGGGACAGTGATCGGTTGCCACCGTCTGGATCCAGCCCCGCGCGAGGCCCTCCCATAGCTCTTCTGCGTGCCATGGGTCGCGCAGGGGCGGGGTGCAGACGAAGTCGGCAGCGTCGGGCCCTTCGAGCTTCCCCGAGTCCAGATAGAGGTACTGCGGGCACGTCTCGGCCTCGACATCGACACCGCGCTCGCGCGCGGCGCGGACGGCCGCGAGCGCGTTGGCTGACGACACGTGCACGACATAGATCGAGGCACCCGTCAGCTCGGCCAGGACGGCAGCTCGCGACGTCGCCTCCCCCTCGAGGATGGCTGGCCGCGTACGGGCGTGCTCGACCACGGCTGTCCTTCCCTCGGCCACCGCCTGGCGCCTCAGCTCCTCGATCGCCCCGCCATTCTCACAGTGGAGCGCCACCAGCGCCCCCTGGCGTCGGGCCGACTGCATCAGCCTGACAATCGTCGCGTCGTCGACTTGTAGACGGTCGGGGTAGGCGAGGTAAAGCTTGAACGAGGTGATGCCTGCTTCGACACCGGTCGCTACTACTGCCTCGGGCACCGCCTCCGTAAAGGTCAGGTGCAACCCCCAGTCGACGGCGGACGGCTCCGCCCAGGCCCGCCACTGTGCCACCGCTGCCATCGGGTCTTGCCCTCTGGCAACCGTTACGTAGTCGATGATCGTGGTCGTGCCCCCCAAGGCCGCCGCCCGGGTGCCGGACGCGAAGTCATCCGAGACCCTCACCGCACCTACCGGGAGCTGCATGTGGGTGTGCGCGTCGATCCCGCCCGGCACCACGAGCTTGCCTACCGCGTCATAGATCTCTTCGCCCTCCTGCGGGAACAGACCAGGCGCAACCTCGGCGACCCGGCCATTGTTGCCGAGCCTCACGTCTGCCAGCCGGTCACCGGCGGCATCGACGACACGGCCACCACGGATCAGCATGCCGGCACTCTTCTAGGCACCACGGCGGTCCCCTGTCACTGTGGCCACCGTCCTCTAGCGGTGCGAGGCGGCGTCAACATGTGCCTGCCAGCGGCGCAACCTCTCGGCGCGCTCGGCAACGAAGCGCTCGACCGCTACGAGGATGTTCTCGGGGCCCAGGTGGGCCTCGGAGATCACCTCATCGACGCTCCCGCCCGTCCGCCACCGGTCGTCGAAGTCCGACGACAACGAGTAGTCCCTCGCGATCGGGTTGTCCGCCCAATCGCGCATCAGCTTGAACGCGCCGCTCGTGACAACCATCGAGTCGACAAGGTCGGCTGGAGAGACTACCGCCTCCCGGTACGACCTTTCCTGCGCACCGAACAGCTGCGGGCTGATGGCGGCCACCACCTTTACGTTCAGTCCGTTGCGACTGAGCTCGGGCAGCACTTTGACCACATTGTGGGTCGGCATCGTGCCGCGCACGAACACCGTGCCCGCTTTGGGCTTGTCCTCGTCGAACGGCCGCATCACGTACGCCCCTCGGGCAGCGGCGAAGTGCGACGGCATCCCGAGGGCGGCGCGATCGGGGATCTCAATCGGCGGCCTCGTCAGGTGAAGTGCCACGATGGGGACGTCCAGCGCCAGCGCGGCGCCGAGGACGACAGGCACCTCGTTGTACTCCCAAGGGTGCAGGTCGATGACGCGGCCCTCAGGGAACAGCTGCGTCACCCCCGTCTCGATTATGCCGAAGTGAGTCCGCGAGTCCTCGGCGGTCTCGGGGCCCGAATGGCCTGCCACCCACAAGAGCTTCCCGACCCTCAGGTCACAGTCCTGTGCGAGCTGACTGAACAGCCTCATTGCGCCGTACTTAAGGTAGGAGAACGAGCCATACGTCGAGCACGTCCCCCAGAAACCGTCGAACGACGTGAAAGGGTCCTCCGCCAGGTCGACCGACGCCAGGCCTGCCATCAGGCCGGCGTTCGTGAACTCGGTGATCTCGGTCGGGAGGACGGCCCCGGTGGGGTTCGAACTACGCTCGTACCACCCGAAGCCGCTCCTTCCCCCGAAGCCAGCTCCGAAACCGGAGATGTTGGTCGAGTCGGCGAGGTCAGCGGAGCAGGCGATGAACAGCGGCCGCCCGTAGTCGCGCTTGGCCAGCGCGTTGACGTACGACCCCCAAGTGCCGAGGGCAGCGCGGTTGGGTGCTTTCTCGCCGGGTCGCTTCCACATCTCCTCGGGGTAGTGCTCGAAATCGAAGACCCTCCGGTCACCGAACACCTCAGCGGCCTTGCCGCCGAGCCGGAACCTGTCGATATTGTCGGGCACGGTCTCGGCGATGGCGACAAGCCGGTCCGAGAGCCACTCCACGAGGCCTTCATCGCGGCGCAGCACCCCCATCACAACCTGAAGGTTGGCTTCTTCCTGGGCGCGCACCTCCCGGGGATCTGACGGCGCAGGGCGGTCGACCCCCTCGTACTCGACTCCGTGACGGGCCATGAACTCCTTGCGCACGGCCCAGAACTGCTCGGCGTTGATGGGCCAGGGGACGCCGTGGCTGGCGGCGTCGTACTTGCCGTACCCGCGGCCCTTGCGGGTCTTGAACCAGGCCACGCTCGGGACGTCGCCGGGATTGGGCCCAGCGGCCGCGTCGAGCACGGCCTTTGTGACCGGTCCCCACTCGGAGCCCTGCTCGGTGCCCACGACTCTCCATCCATAAGGGGCGAACCAGTCCACGGGCGAGCCGTTTACCACGCTCGACGCCGGTCGGGCATCGATGCCGAAGTCGTTCCAGTCGACCAGGAAGACGAGGTTCGACAGGCCGAGCCCCCAGGCGGTGTTCTTCACCTCGTGGGCGCCACCCGGCGTCAGCCCTCCCTCACCCTCGACGACGAAGACCTTCACCTGTTCAGCGCCGGCCAGCTTGAGCGCCAGAGCCTCGCCGGCGGCGGGCCCCATGCCGTGCGCCGACGGACCAGTGTTGAACTTCAAGAAAAGGCTCTTGCCCGCCATCTCGGCATGGCCGGGCAAGCCGCCGCGGTGGCGGAGCTCCGGCAGCATCTCCCACGTGAGGGCGAACCTCCCGTCGTCGGCAAACGCGTAGCGCTCGAGGCCGCTTTGCTCATAGCGGGCTCGCAGCGCCTCGTTCAGCACCGCGAGGGTGGCGTACACGAGGGGCACGGTGTGCCCTGCAGACAGGACGAAACGGTCAGAGAAGCGGAGCCACGGCCTGCGCAGGTCCCATTTCATCGCCCCCGACAGGGCCAGGGCCAGCATCATGTGAACCTTCGAGCGCGACCCCCCTGGATGCCCGCTCTGGCGGTAGTTGAGCGAAAGGTCGATACACTCGTCCACAAGGTCCTTCAACACCTCGTAACGCTCAAAATCCCCCTCCGCCGCGGCAAAGAGGCGTCGCACCTCGGCGTCGCTGCCGGGATGGGCCCGGCCGGCACTGGGTACGAGCCTGTTGTCAAGCGCTGGAGCCATCCTCGGACCTCCGGTCTACGACCATCACCGCTCTGGGTTCACTGCTCGCAACATAATGCGACGTGGGCCCGAACGGGACTAGAGCATTTGGTCACCGCATGGCGTGCCGGCCCGAACACCATCCGCAGGGTCCTTGGGCCCTTGTCCAACACTGCTATTTGGGGGTATGGTCCGCGCCATGACAAGACTTGCAGCACGAATGGGGCGCCTCGGGACCGAGTCGGCCTTCGCCGTCCTGGCCCAAGCCCAGGCATTAGAGCGCACCGGGCGCAAGGTAGTCCACCTCGAGATCGGGGAGCCAGATTTCGCCACGCCCGCCCACATAGTGGAAGCAGCCGAGGCGGGGCTGAGAGCGGGGCACACCCACTACGTACCGGCGCCCGGGACGGTCCGACTGCGCGAGGCCGTGAGCGCCTTCCTAGAACGCACGGGGAGGCTCAGCGTTGCGCCGGACAGGGTCGTAGTCACGCCTGGGGCCAAGCCAATCATGTTCTACACGATGCTCGCCTTGTGCGAGGAAGGCGACGAGGTGATGTACCCCGACCCCGGCTTCCCGATGTACGAGTCGATCGCTCGGTTTACCGGGGCGGTCCCCGTGCCGGTGCCGCTCCGAGAGCGCAACGAGTTCCGCGTCGACCCTGAAGAAGTCGAGCGTCTGGTCACCCCGCGCACGAAGTTGCTGATCATCAACTCGCCCCACAACCCCTGCGGCAGCGCCCTCACCCGGTCCGACTGCGAGGCAATTGCCGAGATAGCCATCCGCCACGACCTCACGGTGCTCAGCGACGAGGTTTATTGGGCGACCCGGTACGACGGCAAACACGTCAGCGTCCTCGACGTCGACGGCATGGTCGATCGCACCGTCCTGCTCGACGGTTGGTCCAAGGCATTTGCGATGACGGGCTGGCGGCTGGGGTTCGGGGTCCTCCCGCCGGATCTCGTGGAGCCCGTGACCCGCCTCGTCGTGAACTCGGTCTCCTGCACTTCGGCGTTCAGCCAGGACGCGGCGGTCGCCGCCCTCGAGGGGCCCTGGCAGCCGACCGAGGACATGGTGGCGGAGTTCCGAGCCCGGCGCGACGTAATCGTCGAAGGGCTCAACAAGATCCCGGGGATCACCTGTGCAACTCCGGCAGGTGCGTTCTACGTGTTCCCGAACGCGAAGCCGCTCGGGCTGCCGTCGTCGGTGCTCGCTGCACGCCTCCTCGACGAGGCAGGCGTGGCCTGCCTCTCCGGCACGGCGTTCGGGCCCTGCGGCGAAGGGTACATACGACTGTCCTACGCCAACTCGGTCGAGAACATCGAGACGGCCCTGGGGTTGATAGCGGAGTTCTGCAACGGCGCAGGGCTCTCGCCAGCATAAAAGGAGCCCTGCAACGGCGCAGGGCTCCCGCGAGCACGAAAGGAATGGTGTGCTGTGAGCAGGTATGTCGATTCGGTCCTGGTTGAGGTTGAAACCAAGAACCCGGGTGAGAAGGAGTTCCTTCAGGCAGTTCACGAAGTGTACGGCAGCCTCCAGGCAGTCGTCGATGCGCGACCCGAGTACCGCAAAGCCAGGATCCTCGAACGTATGGCCGAGCCCGAAAGGGTGATCATCTTCCGGGTCCCTTGGGTGGACGACAACGGCGACGTCCAGATCAACCGAGGCTTCCGCGTCCAGATGAGCAGCGCCATAGGGCCCTACAAGGGCGGGCTCCGCTTCCACCCGACGGTCTATCTGGGCCTGCTCAAGTTCCTCGCCTTCGAGCAGGTCTTCAAGAACGCCCTCACCGGGCTGCCGATCGGCGGGGCCAAGGGGGGTTCGGACTTTGACCCGAAAGGCCGCAGCAACGCCGAGGTGCGGCGCTTCTGCCAGTCCTTCATGACCGAGTTGTACCGCCACATCGGCCAGTTCACCGACGTGCCAGCGGGGGACATCGGGGTCGGCGCGCGGGAAATCGGCTACCTGTTCGGCCAGTACAAGCGCATCACGAACCAGTTTGCGGGCGTCCTCACGGGCAAGGGCCTGGAGTGGGGTGGATCGGCCATACGGCCGGAAGCCACCGGTTACGGGGCCGTCTACTTCGCCCAGGAGATGCTCGCCACGCGGGCGGACAGCGTGGAAGGAAAGACGTGCCTGGTTTCGGGCAGCGGCAACGTGGCGCAGTTCACGGTCGAGAAACTGATCGACCTTGGCGCCCGGCCCGTCACCATGTCTGATTCCGGCGGGTTCATCCACGACCCTGATGGGATCGACCGCGAAAAGCTCGAATGGGTCAAGGACCTGAAGGACGTGCGCAAAGGGAGGATCCGCCAGTACGCAGAGAAGTACCGGCGAGCTCGGTTCGTGCCCGCGGCGGCGGGAGAATCGAACCCGCTGTGGGGCATACCGGCCGACTGTGCCTTCCCGAGCGCCACCCAGAATGAGATCAACGGCAAAGACGCCGCCAATTTGATGGCCGCCGGGGTCACCGTGGTCACCGAGGGAGCCAACATGCCGACGACACCCGATGGTGTCGACTTGTTCATCGCGTCGGGCATTCTGTACGGTCCGGGCAAAGCGGCCAACGCCGGAGGCGTCGCCGTGTCCTGCCTGGAGATGGCACAGGACTCGGAGCACCTGCAGTGGGCCCGTGATGAAGTCGACGGCCAGTTGCGATCGATCATGAGCTCGATCCACGCGAAGGTGAGAGAGGCCGCAGAGGAGTACGGCCAGCCCGGCAACTACATGCTCGGTGCCAACATCGCCGGGTTCTTGAGAGTCGCCACTGCCATGTTGGCCGAAGACGTCCTATAGTTCAGCGCCGATGGCGTAGGAGCGGGCTGGTCCCGCGAACGCCCAACTACAACTAGGAGCGGGGGCAATGCCCACTTTGGGACTAGAAGACCACGTCGTTGATCGCGCCGTCTACGACCGCACGGTGCGGCGTTTCCGCGAAGCAAAGATACTGTTGCCGACCTTCGCGGAACTTGCGGATCCGAAGCGTGTACTCCAGCCCATTCGACAAGCCCTCGGCGCAGTCGGTCCCGACGAGGCGCACCCCCTCAACCTGTTCAGGGTGCACTGGTACAACGACGCCAGTCGGAGCGCACAAGCTGACGTCCCGGCGCACGTAGTGCTAGGCAAGGAACTGACCGGTGTGGATGCCAAGATCGTGGTGGCGCTCGGTGACCGCTTCCCGATGATCCGTGCCCACAAGGTGCTGGCGGCATACGGCTGCCTGGCGCCACGGGTCGTCACCGGTCAGTTCGACCCGACGTCTCACCGCGCGGTGTGGCCCTCCACGGGGAACTATTGCCGCGGCGGTGTGGCTATCTCGAGGCTGATGGGATGCCGGGGGGTGGCAGTCCTACCCGAGGGCATGAGCCGGGAACGCTTCGCCTGGCTCGAGGACTGGGTGGTTGACCCGTCGGACGTGATCGCCACTCCGGGCTCGGAGAGCAACGTCAAAGAGATCTACGACCGGTGCGCCGAGCTGTCGGCGGACCCGGTCAATGTGATCTTCAACCAGTTCTCCGAGTTCGGCAACCACCTCGTGCACTACGAATGCACCGGCGCTGCCCTCGGTGACGTCTTCGAACGGATGCAACGGACGGACCCCCACCTCCGCCTCCGCGCTTTCGTGTCTGCCTCCGGTTCGGCCGGCACACTCGGGGCCGGTGACCACCTGAAGGATGCCTACGGCGCCCGTATTGTCGCCGTCGAGGCCCTCGAGTGCCCGACGATGCTGTACAACGGCTTCGGTGAGCACAACATCCAGGGCATAGGCGACAAGCACATACCCCTCATACACAACGTCTACAACACCGACTTTGTAGCCGCTATCAGCGACGGCGCCACCGACCACCTCGCTGTGCTCTTCTCCTCGCCTGCGGGGCTGGCCTACCTTTCGGACCGCCGGAACGTCTCCCAAGGCACCCTCGCCGCCCTGAGTTCTTTCGGGGTGTCGAGCATCTGCAACATCCTCGCTGCTGTGAAGACGGCCAAGTACCTCGATCTCGGGCCGAGCGACGTCATCACCACGGTCGCGACCGACGGCGCGGAAATGTACGCCAGCGAGCGAGCGAAGATCACGGTCCGCGACTTCCCCGGCGGCTTCGACTCGGTGGCCGCGGCTGAGACGTTCGGGCGCTGGATGCTCGGCACGGGGACCGACCACCTCCTCGAGACCACAAAGGAGGACCGTGAACGGATATTCAACCTTGGCTACTTCACCTGGGTCGAACAGCAGGGCCTGTCGATCGACGACTTCAACGCCCGGCGGCGGGCGTCCTTCTGGTCAGCGCTACGGAACAAACTCCCTAAATGGGACGAAATGATAAGGGAGTTCAACTCTCGAAGCGGCGTGAGCGTCCCATGAGCATGGGCCTGGCGGCCAGTCACCTCGTGTGCGCAGGATGCGGCGCATCGCCCGGTGCCAGTGATCCGTACCCGTTCCGTTGCCCGCGTGCCGGCGAGGGCGATATCGACCACGTCCTGGTCCGGGCCCTGGATACGGCCAGGCTGAGCTTCCCCGACGGCAGCCCAGCCGGTGCCGAACCCTTCGCCCGGTACCGGTCCCTGCTGAACAGCTATCACCGCGCCGTAGCGGGCGGGCTCACGGACAGCGATTTCCTCGCGCTGGTCGAACGCCTCGACCGGGCGGTTGCCGCCGTGGACGGTCACGGCTTTACCGCCACACCGTTCGCGCGGAACGAGCATCTCTCCCGGGGCCTCGGCTTTTCAAGCACCGGCGGCGTGTGGGTCAAGGACGAAACCCGGAATGTCGCCGGTTCGCACAAGGGCCGCCACCTCATGGGAGTACTCCTCCACCTCGAGGTGGCCGAGCGCCTCGGCCTCGCGAGCCCGGGCCCGCCGCTCACCTTGGCCATCGCCAGCTGCGGGAACGCCGCTCTGGCGGCTGCCGTCGTGGCTGCCGCAGGGGGCCGGCACTTGCGCGTCTTCGTCCCAGTCGACGCCGACACCGGGATTCTCAAGCGTCTCGATGACCTGGGGGCCGATGTGATCGTGTGCCCCCGCCAGCCGGGCGTGACCGGGGACCCCACGTATGCCCGGCTGCGCGAGGAGATCGACGCCGGCGCGCTTGGTTTCACGTGCCAAGGCAACGAGAACGGCCTGGCCATCGAGGGCGGTGAGACACTCGGGTACGAGATCGTGTCGGACCTCCTCGCCAGCAAGACAGAACTCGATCACCTCGTCGTCCAAGTGGGCGGAGGCGCACTGGCCAGTGCCTGCATGCAGGCCTTCGCCGAGGCGAAGGAGCTGGGCGCCATTACCCGGGGCCCGCGGGCGCACACAGTCCAGACGTTCGGTGCACACCCGCTCGAACGGGCCTACCGGCTGGTGGAGCGATTGCTGCCCGCCACGGCGGGCCCGGCCGACCTCGACCGGGCCCTGAGCGAGGCCGCCTCGCACCGGTCCCGCTACATGTGGCCCTGGGAAAACGAGCCCAGGAGCCTCGCCACGGGGATCCTCGACGACGAAACCTACGATTGGGTAGCCGTTGTCCGAGGCATGCTGAGCTCCGGTGGGCGGCCCCTTGTCGTCTCCGAGGAGCGGCTCGCGCAAGCCCACGCGCTCGGGACTGACGCGGGGTTCCCTGTCGATGCGACAGGCAGTTCCGGGCTCGCCGGCCTGCTCGAACTGCGGGAAACAGGCATCGTAAGGCCCGACGAACGGGCGGCGGTCCTCTTCACTGGGGCTCAGCGTTAGCTCGGGCGGCTGCCGGTGGGACGGGGGACCTTCGTCCCTGGAACGTAGCCTTTCCCGGTGCGAAGATTGGGCGCAGTGACCGACGCCCCCGACAACCACGTCATTCCCACCGTGGCTTTGTGTGGGGGGACCGTTGTGGTGGCCCTCGACCCGCCCGAGGTGATGACTTGCGATGTAGTCATCGCCGGTGAGCGCGTAGTCGCGCTCGGTACCGCTCCGAGCGGGGTGCCCCGCCACGACTGCTCGGGCACGCTCGTCACGCCCGGCAACGTCTGCGCCCACCACCACCTGTACTCGGCTCTGTCCCGCGGCATGCCGTACGGCCTCGCCCCGCCCAGGAACTTCACCGAGATCCTCCAGAGGGTGTGGTGGCGGCTCGACCGCGCTCTCGATGAGAGCTCCGTCCGGGTATCGGCCCTGCGCGGCGGCCTCGACGCCCTCCTGACCGGCACCACCACGATCGTCGACCACCATGCCTCGCCCAACTTCATCGACGGCTCGCTCGACGTGATCGCCGACGCCCTAGCAGGGCTCGGCGTCCGGTCGGTCCTGTGCTACGAGGTCACCGATCGCGACGGTCCCAAGCGGGCGACGGCCGGCATCTCCGAGAACCGGCGGTTCCTCGCTAGCCAGCGCAGGCTGGCACGGGGGATGGTGGGGGCGCACGCTTCTTTCACACTGTCGGACGAGACCCTCGCCGCCTGTGCCGAGGAAGCTCGGGCAGCGGGAACGGGGGTGCACATCCACGTAGCAGAAGACGCCGCCGACCAACGTGACTCCTTGGCACGTTGCGGGAGCCGCGCCGCGGAACGCCTGCACGGTGCCGGCATCCTCACGGACCGTGCGCTACTTGCCCATTGCGTCCACCTGGACGCCACCGAAGTCCGGATCGTGTCGGCGACGGGGGCCACCGTTGTCTGCAACCCTCGCAGCAACATGAACAACGGCGTGGGGTACTCGCCGTTCAACCTCTTGGGCCTGTATAGCCCCACGCCTGGGTCTCCTGGGCCAGCGGTGGCACTCGGCACTGACGGCATCGGCGGTGACATGGTCACCGAATCCCAGATGGGCTTCTTCAGGGCGAAAGAGGCCGACCTGGCAACGCCGCCTTCGTGGCCCCTCGCCCGGCTCGCCGCGGGGTCACGCCTGGTTGCTCGCGCCTACGCCGAACCGCTGCTCGGCACGCTGCGGCCCGGGGCACCGGCCGACATCACCGTGTACGACTATCTCTCCCCGACCCCCCTCAACAGCGATAACCTCTCCGGGCACTGGGTGTTCGGCCTGTCACCCGAGCATGTGCGTGACGTTTACGTCGCTGGCGAGCTCGTAGTCGCAGGGCGCTCTTCGACTCGCGTGGAGGAGGGCAGGATCGCCGCAGAAGCGACCGCAGTAACCAGGGGGCTCTGGGCGCGCCTGGAGGACGTACCGGCTCACGAGTACCAGCCGTTGAGGGGAGACAACGAGTGAGGGGGAACAACGCGTGAGGGGGAACAACGCGTGAGGGGGAACAACGGGAGGGGAGACAACAAGATGCGAGCAGCTCTCTACCTGCAGGACAGGCACCCGGTACGCCAGGGTATGGAGTACGCCCGCTACGCGGAGGAACGCGGGTTCGAGGCCGTGTGGCAGGCTGAGAGCCGGCTGGTGCGGGAGGCCACGGTACCAATGGCGGCGTACGCCGCCGTCACCAGTCGCATAAAGGTGGGAGCCGGGGTCGTCCCGATCTGGACCCGCAACGTCGGACTGTTGGCTGCGACCTTCGCCACGCTGGACGACTTGGCGCCGGGGCGCGTCATCCTGGGCCTCGGAGCCTGGTGGGAGCCTCTAGCGTCGAAGGTCGGCGTCGACCGGCGGAGGCCTTTGCTGGCTATGCGAGAGGTGGTCGAGTCAACCCGGCGCCTTTTGGCGATGGAACGCGTCACCTACCACGGGGAATTCGTCGACCTGGACGACGTCGAGATCGACATCGTGCACGGGGACCGCTCGCCCAAGCACGTCCCGATCTATGTTGGCGCGACCGGCATGCAGATGATGGAACTCGCGGCGGAAATAGGGGACGGTGTCCTGCTCAACTATATGGTCACGCCCGATTATACGAGGCGGGCCATGGGAGCCATCGCCGCCGGTGCCGACCGCGCCGGGCGAAGTGCCGACGACATCGATAGGCCGCAACTGGTGGTGTGCTCTCTCGACGCGGACCGGGACGTGGCCCTTGACCGGGGGCGCGAGCTGCTCACCCAATACCTGGGCCAGCAGCCGCACATCATGAAAGCGAGCGGCGTCGACCCGGCCCTCATCGAGGCTATTGGCAAGGTCCTCACCTGGCCAGCCGGTCCGGCGGAAATCCGTAAAGCGATGCGCCTTGTCCCCGACGAAGCTGTCCAGATGATCTCGGCATCTGGCACACCGAGCGAGTGCCGCGCCAAAGTGGAAGAGTACATAGCCGCCGGCGCTACTTACCCGATCCTGTACCCGTTGGGTGACGACGTCCGCCTGATGATCGACACGTTCGCCCTGCAATGAGACCGGGCAGCAACGAGGGACCGAGCAGCAATAAGGAAAGGTGATACAACATGAGAAGTTTCTTGGGCCGGGACATCCTGTCTCTCAAGGATTTCGAGCGCGATGAGTACTTCCAGGTATTCAGCGTCGCCGACGAGCTCCGCCCGCATGCGGAGAAACGAAGCAACGGAGACCTCCTTGCCTCCAAGACCCTGCTCACCGCCTTCTACCAGCCGAGCACGCGCACCAGGTTGGCTACCGAAGCGGCCATGCACCGCCTTGGTGGGCACGTTCTCGGGTTCTCCGACTCCAAGATGACGCGTGCCGGGGACTTCTACCAGGAGAGCATCAAGGATACCGTGCATATGCTGGAGTACTACGGCGACGTGATCGCCATGCGCCACTTCCAGCAGGGCGCACCCCATGAGGCGGCCAAATGGGCTTCCGTGCCGGTCATCAACTGCGGGGACGGCTGGGGAGAGCACCCCACGCAGGTGCTCACCGACCTCTACACCGTGTGGAAGCATTTCGGGACGCTCGACGGGCTGAGCGTGCTCTGTGTAGGCGACATGCGGATGCGGACCATGCACTCGATCCTGTACGCCATGTCGCAGTTCGACATGGAGGGGCTCGTTGTTTCCCCGCCCGAGATGTCGCTGCTCCCCGAGTTCAAAGCCGAGCTCGACGAGCGCAACGTCGTCTACCGCGAGGTGGAGAGCGTGGAAGGTTGCATTGCCGAGGCGGACGTCATCTACATGGAGCCCGTGGTGCAAGCTGATTACACCATTTCGCGCGATGACCCCGACCGCGCCAAAGGACGGACACCGGTCCCTTACCAAGTGACGCGCGGCCTGTTGCATGACAAGGCAAAAAGAAGCTCGATCATCCTGCATTCGCTCCCGAGGATGGACGAGCTGCCCCCCGACGTGGACAGCACTCGCCACGCCCGTTACTGGTTCGAGGCGTTCAACGGCGTGGTCATGCGCATGGCACTGCTGTCGCTCGTGCTCGGCGCGATCGAGTAGGAGAGGCACATGCAGACCAACCTGCGCGGACGAGACGTCATTGACCTTCAGGAGTGGACCAAGGACGAGCTGGACACCCTGCTCGACGTGGCCTTCACCCTCAAAAGGGACCGGGCCTTGGGACGGTCCCATCCCTACCTGCGCGACAAGGTCCTCGCCATGCTCTTCTTCTTCCCGAGCACGAGGACGCGCGCGTCGTTCGAGGCGGGCATGGCCCAGCTCGGTGGCCATGCCCAGTTCATCGAGAGCCGCACGACCCAGATCGCGCACGGTGACACGGCAAAAGAGATCGGCGAGATCCTCGGTCGTTACAACGACGGGATAGCGATCCGGAACGTCGACTGGGGAGTGGGCAATACCTACATCCGCGACGTGGCCAAGGCCAGCCGGGCCCCGGTACTGAATATGCAGTGCGATATCTACCACCCTCATCAGGCGCTCGCCGACCTCATGACGATCATCGAGCGCTTCGGCGACCCGAGAGGTAAGACGGCAACGGTGAGCTGGGCCTGCGCCGCCAGTTACCAGAAGCCCATCAGCGTCCCCCAGAGCCTTGCTCTATTGCTGCCCCGCTTCGGCATGAACGTCCGGCTGGTGCACCCGCCTGAGTTCGCCCTCATGGGGGACATTGTCGAACAGGCACGCGAGAACGCCCGCAAGACAGGGGCTTCGTTCGAGGTGATGGAGGACTTCGAAACGGGCATCGCGGGCACCGACGTGGTGTACGCCAAGAGTTGGGGCGCGCTGCTGACGACGACGGATGAGGCGCAAGGGGCCGGGTTGATAAAGAAGTACGAGTCCTGGATAACCGATTCCCGGCGCATGGCGATGGCCAACGACGACGCCATCTTCATGCACCCGCTGCCCGCCGACCGCAATGTGGAGGTCACCGACGAGGTCATCGACGGCCCTCAGTCCGCTGTGTACGACGAAGCCGAGAACCGCCTTCACGGCCAAAAGGCTGTAATGGCACTGACGATGAGATGAGGGGGCACAATGAACGGGAAGCTTGCCGTGGTCGCCATAGGTGGCAACTCGCTTATCAAAGACCGGATGCACCAGGATGTGCAAGGGCAGTACATCGCAGCTAAGGAAACTTGCAAGCACATAGCGGCGATGATCGAGCAGGGCTGGGACGTCGTCATCGGCCACGGCAACGGCCCGCAGGTGGGGTTCATCCTCCGTCGTTCGGAGATCGCCGCCCATGAGCTGCACGAGATACCTCTCGACGTGTGCGGGGCGGATTCCCAGGGTGCCATCGGCTACGCCCTGGCCCAGAACCTCCGCAATGAGCTCGGCCTTCGCGGCATCAACCGGCCGGTGGCCGCGGTTGTGACCCAGACCGAAGTGGCCGCCGACGATCCCGCCTTCCGCAACCCGACTAAGCCGATCGGTTCGTTCATGGACGAAGCCGATGCCCGGCGCCGACGAGACCACGACGGCTGGGACGTGGTGGAGGACGCCAATCGCGGTTGGCGCCGGGTCGTCGCCTCACCCCGCCCGCTGCGGATCGTGGAGCTCGACGCCATCAGGAAGCTGCTCGAGGCCGGAGTGATCGTGGTCGCGGTCGGTGGTGGGGGGATCCCGGTCCTCGCCGACGAAACCGGCACCCTGAAGGGCGTCGAGGCCGTCATCGACAAGGACCTCGGGTGCTCCCTCCTGGCCCAAGAGGTCAAGGCCGATCTGTTCCTCATAACCACGGCCGTGGAAACGGTCGCGCTCAACTTCGGGACGCCCGAACAGCGTCAGGTCCGCCACCTCAGCCTGGCCGAAGCCAAGCAGTACCTGGCCGAGGGTAAGCACTTCGCTAAGGGCAGCATGGCGCCGAAGATCCAGGCCGTCGTCGAGTACTTGGAGGGAGGCGGCCACGAGGCCCTGATCACGACCCCGGGCAACGTCGGCCGGGCGCTCGCCGGGGAGACAGGGACGCGTTTCACGCTGTCCTGAAACGTCCCGGCCAGCCCCGCTACTCTGCTCAGAAGTTGCAGCGGTGCGCCGCCAGGTGCACCGCTTCGATGATCTTCTGGTAGCCGGTACAGCGGCACAAGTTGCCGGCCAGGGCTTCCCGGATCTCGTCGTCGTCGGGGCCCGGGACGCGCTCGAGCAAGTCGTGCGATGCCATGACCAGGCCGGGCGTGCAGAACCCGCACTGGACGGCACCGGCGTCGATGAAAGCCTGCTGGACCGGGTCGAGGACGTCGCCGTGGGCGAGGCCCTCGATTGTCGTTATGTCGCGGCCCTCCGCCTGCCCTGCCAGCACCAGGCAGGAGCACACCACAACGCCATCGAGGTAGACCGAGCAGGACCCACATTCTCCCTGTTCGCATGCGTTCTTCGTGCCCATGAGGCCCAGGTGCTCCCGGAGCATGCCCAGCAGGCTGTCGGCAGGCCCGACACCGTCGGCCACCCTGAGTTCGCCGTTAACCGTGCACGACACCCTCACGACCGTCCCCCGCGGTAGTCCGCCCAGCACCACGACAACGCCCGCCTTCCCAGTACGCCGAGCGCATGCCGCCGATAGGCGGCGGTCGCACGCACGTCGTCGATCGGCCGGGCGGCTTGCGCGACCAGTTCACCGAACCTCACCGCCACGCTGTCCGGAAGAGGCGACCTCGACTCCCAGGCACCGGTCTCGTCCAGGCAGCCCTCCAGGAACTCCTCGGCGGCGCGCGCCCGCAGCGGGACCGGCCCGGCGGACCCTATCCCGGTCCCGACCCGGCGCTCGGGTGGACGCAAGGCCAGAGCAAACGAGCAGCAGGCAATGACCATGGCGTTCCGAGTCCCCACCTTCGAGAACACCTGCGGGCCGGTGGCGACGGGCACCCAGACGGCAGCAATGAGCTCGTCTTCGGCAAGGGCGCTCTGTTTCGGCCCGATGAAGAACTCACTGATCGGTATGGTCCGGCTCGTGCGCGCCGAAGCCACCTCGATCTCGGCGCCCGCAGCCATCAGAGGCGGGTGACAGTCGCCCGCGGGCGACGCCGAACCGAGGTTGCCCCCGATGGTGCCGCGGTTACGGATGGGCGGTGAGCCCACGCTGCGGGCCGCCATGCTCAGCGCTGGAAGGCTCTCCGTCAGGTTGGCGATGATCTCGCGGTAAGTGAGACCGGAGCCAATCCGCACCATGCCCTCGTGACGGGCGAACGTGCGGAGTTCGCCGACGCGGCCCAAATCGAGGAGCGCAATGGGGTGCAGCCGGCCGAAGTTCAACTGGACAAGCACATCCGTGCCACCTGCCACGGCAACGGCTTCGGGGTGTTCAGCGCGCAATCCGAGCGCCTCGGGCCAGCTCGTTGGTTGGATGAACTTCACAGCCATATGCTACGCGACATCGGGACATTCACGTTCTTTGGCTAAGAACTTGACAGCTACCTTACAAACGTTTTGGCTAGCCCATAGGGCCGAATGTCCCGGGCAAGCCTACGTTACATAAGGTTCTGTTGACCCGAACCCATAGCGAAATAGTACGGCACGGAATTCTGGCCCGGTACGTCGGGTACGGGAGCCGGCGCTCCACCCCGGATAGGTGGGCACAACCCGGTCAGGTCGTCTGGCGTGACCGGTGCACGGTTGAGCTCTCGGCCGGTGGCGTCGCGCAGCGCTGCGACAACCGCAGCGGTCGCCACGACAGTCGGTGACTCGCCGATGCCTTTCAGCCCGTAGGGTACGCCGGGTTCAGGGTCCTCCACCACGACCGCGGTCACGGGCGGTACGTCCAGGATCGTCGGGATGAGGTAGTCAGTGAACGAGGGGTTGGCGATCACTCCCCGCTTCAACTGGACCTCCTCCATGATCGCGAGGCCCAGGCCCTGCGCAGTCCCCCCTTCGACCTGGCCGGCGAACCCGATGGGGTTCAGCACCTTACCGGCATCAAGAGAGGCGGCAACCTGGACGACGCGTACCAAGCCGAGCTCCTCATCGACTTCCACAATGGCCCGCTCGGCAGCGAACGCGAAGCAGACGTGGACGTCGCCTTGCCCGTTCTCGTCGAAGGTCCCTGTGCGCCGATGGTGGTACACAACCTCGCACGACACCGGTTCGTCGAGCAGTTCGGCGACTTTGCAGACTCGCAGGTCCCCGGTGACCACCCATCCGTCTTCCAGGACAAGGGCGGCGCCGTCCCCCAGGGAAGTGCCCCTGGCTCGCGCACGCCGGAAGACCTCTGAACGGACCGAGGCGCAGGCCATTTGCACGGCGCCCCCGGCCATCATCGACTGGCGGGACGCCGACGTGGAACCGGCGTTGCCGATCAGTGTGTCGGTCGGGTGCATCACCACGTGGTCGATGCGCAGTTCGGTCCTTACAACCTGGGTCAGGAACGTGTACAGGCCTTGGCCCATCTCGACCGCGGCCGTGTAGATCTCCGCTGCCGGTCCGTCCGCCGAGGCACTGAGCGTCACGCGGGCAGTGGCAGCATCGTCGAAACCCTCACTGAAGCCGACGTTCTTGTAGCCCACAGCCACGCCGACACCTCGCTTGATCCCCTCGCCACGGGTAACGTTGCCCGTGCCACCGGGATAGCGAAGGGCGTCCCTGCCCATCAGCGGCTCCACGTCAGGCAACGGCACCTCCCGGAGGCGCTCGATCATCTCCCTCACCGGGGCACTCCCGTACAGGACCTGACCAGTGGGCAGGACCGAACCGGTGGAAAGCGCGTTGCGCAGGCGCAGGTCCACGGGGTCGAGGCCGAGTACCTTTGCCAGTTTGTCCATTTGAGCCTCATGTGCGAAGCACACCTGAGGAGCCCCGAACCCGCGCATCGCGCCGCAAGGGGGGTTGTTGGTGTAAACGACGGTGCCCTCGACGTGCACGTTGGGGACCTCGTACGGCCCGGCTGCGAACGTCACCGCATTGCCGACCACCGCCGGGGACGAAGACGCGTACGCACCGCCGTCGAAAAGCAGCCGGGCGTCGACAGTCACTAGGCGCCCGTCGCGCATGGCGCCGTGCCGCATCCAGATGCGCGACGGGTGGCGGTGGACGTGCCCATGGAAGGACTCCTCGCGCCCGTAAGAGAACTTGACAGGCTTCCCCGTACGCAGCGCGAGCATGCACACGTGCACCTGCATGTGGATGTCTTCGCGCGACCCGAACGCGCCGCCCACGCCTGCGAGGTGGATCCTTACCTTCTCCTCGGGTAAGCCGAGGCAGGGGGCGATCTGCTCCCGGTCAACGTGAAGCCATTGGGTGGTGACGTAGAGATCCACGCCGCCGTCCTCGGCCGGCACTGCCAGCCCGGCCTCGGGGCCCAGGGCGGCCTGGTCCTGCATCGCAGTCTCGTAAAAGCCTTCCACCCAGACGTCTGCCTGGGCGGTGGCCGGATCGCCGTGCAGTAGATGGACATGCCGCAGCACGTTGCCGAACTCGTGGAGCCGCGCCGCGCCCGGCGCCATGGCCTTCTCCATGTCGAATACACCTTCGAGGGGCTCCAGGTCGAGCACGATGGCCTTGACCGCCTCCTTCGCCGCCTGTGAGGAACGCGCTGCGACCACAGCGACCGGCTCTCCTGCGTAGCGGACGACCTCCTCGGCAAGGACGGGCTGATCGTCGAAGTTCAGCCCGAACCGGTTCTTGCCCGGGACGTCCGCCGCGACCATGACCGCCACAACCCCGGCAGTCGCCAATGCGCCCGACATATCAACGCCACGGATCCGGCCGTACGCCACAGGCGAGCGCACAGTCGCCCCGTAAAGCATGCCGTCGCGGTGCAAGTCGCTCGCGTAGGTAAAGGCACCACTGACCTTGGGCACCGCGTCGACGCGAAGCACCGGGTCACCGACCCCCCCTCGGGCCCCGACAATGGATGAAGTGTTGGTAGTCAATTCCGCCTCCCGGCCGCCCATGCTATTCGCTGAGCCTCGGCTGACCGGGGACAAGGGGTGCTCTCGCACAACGGGCCGGTGGGGCCGTTGCGACGGTGAGTAGGAGCCCGGTCACGTCCCGGGCAGGGCCAGTCATCCCGGCGGGCTCTCACTGGAGAGCGACTGGTGGTGAATGGGGCCATCGGTACGGCTGAGCGAGGCGCTCGTCGGCGCACCGACGCGGACGGAGATGATCTCGGCGCAGATCGCCACCGCTGTTTCCTCGGGAGTCCGGGCCCCGATATCCAGGCCGATCGGGGCCATCAAGCGTCTCAGGGCAGCGGCGTCCACACCGCTGGAACGCAATCGCTGCTCGCGGTCGGCGGTCGTCCGCCGAGAACCCATGGCCCCTACGTACCCGACTCCTGTCCGCAGAGCGGCTTGTATCGCCGGCACGTCGAACTTGGGGTCATGGGTCAGTACACAGACGGCGTCCCGAGGCCCCAGATGAGGGCCAACGGCCGCCAAGTGCCGGGCGGGCCAGTCGACTACCACTTCGTCGGCCATGGGGAAGCGTGCCGGGGTCGCGAACACGGCACGGGCGTCGCAGACGGTCACGCGGTAACCAAGGATCTTGGCGACGCGAGCCAGCGCCGCGGCGAAGTCCACGGCCCCGAAGATGATCATCTGCGGCGGCGGTGTGAACGCTTCGATGAAAACTACGACGTCCTGGCGGCCGACCTCCCCGTGAGGGCCGTACCGCCGGGCCGCGGTCGCCCCTGCGTCGATCTGGCCTAGGGCGTCGCGGGCCACGGCGTCGTCGAGCCCGGCGTCGCCCAGGGAGCCGACGCGAGGGCCGGCCGGCCGCACCAGGAGCGTCGCACCGGCAATAGTCGCGGGGGCAACGGGCCCACGGGCTCCTCCGGTGCCGCCACGGACCTCGAGTACCGTTGCGAGCGCCACAGGCTCGCCAGCACGCAGGTGATCGCGCAGGCCTTCGAAGATGGCGCGCAGCATGCGAGGATCAACCTTCGAGCGGCTCCACGAACACGTGGATCGTCCCGCCGCAGCTCAAACCCACGGCGAAGGCTTCGTCGTCGGAGTAACCGAACGTGCACAGACGCGGCGTGCCGGTCGTCAGGACTTTGACAGCCTCGGCAACGACGGCGGCCTCGACGCAACCACCCGACACGGAACCGGCCACCTCCCCGTCCTCGCTCACAGCCATGGCCGCGCCGGGCAGCCGCGGCCCTGAGCCGTCAACACCGACCACCCGTGCGAGAGCCACGCGCCGTCCCGCGGAGCGCCATCGTTCGACGTCCCCGAGGATCTCCTTCACGCGGTCACTCCTCGGGCAGGCTTTCCTCGCTGACCAACGACATCGACGCGACATGGTAGGCGACTACGCCCACGACCCGGCCCAGCAACCAACCGAAGTCGGCTCCACGCGTTCGGTTTATGGGCCAGGCGGCGGGCCCGAGCAGCGCTCACCGCACCTCCACGGGGAGCCAGCGGGTTCACCCCTCTTCACGGCTGTAGGGAGTGCCGAGTGAAGCAGGGGTCCCGATCCGGCGGTTGGCCCAGCTCGTCGAGGCAGCCGCCAGTGCGATAACCGTCATCAGGAACGGCAGGGCTGAGTAAAACTCGGACGGGAGCGCCGTGATGTGGTGGGTCTGCAGCGTGGGCCCGAGGGCGGAGAAGATCCCGAACAGGTAAGCCCCGAGCACCAACAGGTCCGGGCGCCAGAACGCGAAGATCACCAAGGCGATGGCGATCCACCCGTCGCCCGCCGTCAGACCGTCTGTCCAGATCGGCGCGAGGGCGAGCGTGAAGTAAGCACCACCGAGGCCGGCAAGGGCTCCACCGATGACCGTGTGAGCGTAGCGATAGGCGGTCACGTTGATCCCCATCGCGTCCGCGGCTGCCGGGTTTTCGCCCACGGCACGGAGGTGCAACCCGAGACGGGTCCGGTACAGGTAGTACAGAACAAGGACGACCAGCACCCACGACGCGTAGACGAAGGCGTCCTGGTTGAAAATGAGCGGGCCCAGGATCGGCAGGTTCTTCAGCCCGAACAGGTTGACCTGGTTGAACTGGTGAAGCCCGGCCACGCCGCCGATGTTCCAGACCTGTCCCAGATATGAGGACAGGCCTATGATCCCGGCAAAGATCGTGAGCGCGAGGCCCGAGACGATCTGGTTCACCCGGATCGTGATCGTCAAGAAGGCGTGGATCAGAGCCATCGCGGCGCCGGCGACCAATGACGCCAGGACTGCCAGCGGGAGCACCAGTGCGCTCGACCAGTGCAGTTTTTGTGAGGCGCAGAACGCGCACACTGCCCCCATGAGCATCATGCCCTCGACCCCGAGGTTCAAGACACCTGAGCGCTCGGCGAGAAGCTCACCCAGGCCGGCGAGGACGAGGGGCGTCCCGAACGAGATCGCCGACACGACGACCGCAAGCACGATGTTCGAGTTCACGACGCTACCCCGGTCGCGGGCGCGGCCGCGGCTACCACCGGGTCGCGGCGCCAGCTCACCCGGTAGCGCGCAAGGATCTCGCCCCCGAGGACAGTGAACAGGATGATCCCTTCCATCGTGCCAACAAGACCGGTTGGGAAGGAGGGGCCCTCCAAGGCAAAGCCGGCGTTGGTGAGACCACCGATGAACAACGACACCAAGACGACGGCGAGCGGGTTGTAGAGCGCAAGAGCGGCGACGACGATGCCGGTGTAACCGTATTGAGCCTGTTGGAGCCCGCGCGGGTCGAGCACGTGGCCGAAGTCCCCGATCTGGCTGGAGCCGGCGACGCCGGCGATGGCGCCGGAGATCGCCATCACCGACAGGATCTTCCGCTTCGTGCGGATCCCCGAGTACCTGGCCGCCTGTGGCGAATCGCCCATAAGGCGCATCTCGAAGCCGTAGCGGGTGGAACGGATGAGGAGGAGGAGGCCTACGGCGAGCCCCGTACCGAGGATGAAGCCCATCGGCAAGGTAAACGAGCCGATCGCAACACCAGGCCAGTTGGCGTGCGGCCCGAGAGTCTTGCCCGTCGGGAACACCAACGCACTTGGCGTGGAGAGGTCCCGCCAGTAGGAGTCGCTGTCGTAGATCAGGTAGTACATGAAGAAGCCGGCGACGTAGTTGAGCATGAGCGATGTGAGGATCTCGTTCGTGCGCAGGTAGGCCCGCAGGAGCGCTGGGATGGCGGCCCACAGCATCCCGGCGGAAGCGCCACCGAGGACCATTGCGATGATGAGCAGTGGCCGGGGCCAATCGCCGAGCACCAGCCCGGTAGCCGAAGCGCCGACTGCCCCCATGTAGAGCTGGCCCTCACCGCCAATGTTCCAGGTCCTCATCCGGAACGCGAACGCGGCGCACAACCCCGTGAAGAGAAGCGGGGTGGCGTAGACAAGAGTCGCAGACAAGGCACCGTCGGCGGTGATGGCGGCGGAGTACATCTGGTGGTACGTCGACAGTGGGTTGTGGCCGGTGGCCAAGAGCAAGATGCCAGCGATGATGGCGGCCAGCACGAGGGACGCTACGGGCACGACGACCTTGAGCCATTTCGGCGCGTCCAGCCGGCGCTCGACACGGACCGGCAGCGTCATACAGCGCCCGCCATCATGAGACCGACTTGTTGGCGGTCAGCCTCGGACGATCTGAGGATACCGACGACGCGGCCGTTGTAGAACACGGCAATCCGGTCCGAAAGCTCGAAGATCTCATCGAGGTCCTCACTGATCATGACGACGGCCACGCCACTCGCGGCTGTGCCGGCGAGGACCTGCCGCACGTACTGGGTCGCGCCCACGTCCAGGCCGCGGGTGGGTGAGGCGGCAACGAGCACGCTCGGCTGTGACGACAGCTCCCGCGCCAAGAGGACCTTCTGGATGTTGCCACCCGAAAGCTGCCTGACCAACGTCCGTGGCCCTGGGGCGCGAACGTCGAAGCGCTCGATCATCACTTTGGCGTTGGCGATGGCTTTGCGGCTCGAGAGCACCGGGCCCGAAGTCATCGTCTTTCCCCGGTACGACTTCAACATCAGGTTCTCAGCGATCGACAAGTTGGGCGAGATGCCGGTACCCATCCGGTCCTCGGGCACGTAAGCAACCCCGAGATCTATGGCCGCGCGAGGATCGCCCGCCGGGAGGCGGGCCCCGGCGATGTTGATGGCGCCGCGTGTGGTAGGTCGAAGCCCTGTTATGACTTCCGCCAATTCGCGCTGGCCGTTGCCCGAGACACCCGCTATGCCCAGGATCTCGCCGGCGCGCACTTCGAGCGTTACGTCCCTCAGAGCCTCCGCGCCCAGGTCGCCATGCGCGTAGACACCCGTGAGTTGAAGGACCGCTGCGCCCGGCTCCGCGGCGGCCTTGGTCGTCGCATCGAGAGAAACCTCTCTGCCCACCATCAGCGCGGCAAGATGGTCGGCCTTGGTGCCGGCGGTCGGGACGGTCGTGACGGAGTGGCCGAGGCGCATGATCGTCACGCAGTCAGCGACGGCCAGCACCTCGGGCAGCTTGTGGGAGATGAAGATGACCGTCCGCCCGGCTTTTGCCATGTCGCGCACGCTCGCGAACAGTTGGTCGGTCTCTTGGGGCGTCAGCACTGTCGTCGGCTCGTCGAGTATCAGGATCCTGGCGCCGCTGCACAAGGCCTTCAGTATCTCGACACGCTGACGCTCACCGAGGGACAGTTGCCAGATCCGCGCCCGGGGATCCACGGACATACCGAAGCGGTCAGCGGCCTCGGCGACCGTCCTCTCCACGGCGCGTCTCGAGAAGCGGAGTTGCCGTGGGGTGGAGCGCCCCAGCACGACGTTCTCGGCGACAGTCATGCTCTCGACCAACCTGAGGTGCTGGTGGACCATGAAAACGCCCGCGTCTTGGGCGTCCCTGGGCGAATGGAACCGCACCGGCTTGCCCCCGACGAAGAGCTTGCCATGGTCTGGACGGTAGAGGCCCATCAACAGGTTACAAAGGGTCGTCTTGCCAGCCCCGTTCTCACCGAGCAGCGCGTGCACCTCGCCCTCGGCCGCTTCGAAGGACACGCGGTCGTTAGCCACGACCCCCGGAAAGCGCTTTGTCATCTCAACGGCGCTAACAGCGAGTGCCCTCGGCGCACCGCCGGGGGCACTCGGGGGCACGCCCGACGCCAGAGCAGCCCCCATTGCGGGGACCGCCCTGCCGTCGTCAGCTTCAGCCACGGACGTCTGTCTCGGGTTGTGCCAGTGCCTCTGGTTGTGTCAGCCCTTGGGGTTGCCTATGACACCCTTCACGAACCAATTGACCAAGTACTTCTGCATGACCGTGAGAGTGACGCCCTTCGGCACAACGAGCTTGCCGGCCTGGTCGTAGATGGGGCCGGTGAAGGGGTCGAAGGTACCCTTGACGATCTGCTGCTCTTTGGCGAGGATGGCGGTGCGAGTCGCCTGAGAGACGGACTTGCCGAACGGGGCCATGATGACGAAGTGGTCAGCCAGGCTGCCGTACCAAAAATGGCTCTTCCAGGTCCCGTTCATCGCCGCCTGTGTTTCCTGGATGTAGTACGGGCCCCAGTTATAGGTGGTCGCCGTCAGCCAAGAATTGGGGGCGAACGACTCCTGGTTGGAGTCGTACCCGGTCCATTTGAGGCCGTGAGCCTCGGCCACCTGGCCGGTCGTCGGGCTGTCCTGGCCGTCGGCAAGTACGCTCACGCCGTCGGCGACGAGGCTCTCAGCCGCCTGGCGCTCCGTGGCCGGAGCGAACCAGGTGTTCGTCCAGACAATTTGTACCGTAGCTTTCGGGTCCATCAGCTGCGCGCCCATCGTGAACGCGTCGACCTCCCGCAGGCACTCGGGGATCGGGTAGGGAACGACGAAACCGATCTTGTTGTTGCCTGCCAGCGCGGCGGCACCGGCAGCCATCCCCGAAAGGAAGTCGCCGTCCTCGCCAGCCCCGTAGTACTCCGACAAGGTCTTGGTGACCGTTGTGCCGGTCGCCTGCTCGAAGAGCACGCCCGGGTACTTGGCTGACGCTGCGACGAGCTCGGGCTGGTAGCCATAGGACGTGGCGAATATGAGCTTGGCTCCTGCGTCGACCAGTTGAGTGATGACCTGGGCGCACTGCGGGCCCTCGGGCACGTCCTCTTTGTACATGGTCTCAACGCGCCCGCCGAAGTACTTCTGTACCATGAGGCGGCCGACGTCCTGGGCGTGGGTCCAACCGGCGTCACTGGGAGCCCCGACATAGATGAACCCGACCTTGAAGGGGTTCTTTACGGTCCACTGGCTGCCCGGGGCGCTGGCGTTCGCCATAAGCGTCACGGCGGCCGTCGGGCTCGCCGCGGCAGCTGACGTGTTCCCGACAGCGGGTACGCCCACCATGGTGACAGCGGCCAAGACCGCCAGCACCTGCTTGATCCTGATCATGAGCTGTGTCTCCTCTCGAACATCGGTACGAACCTGCCGGTCACCTCCTTTGTTCACCGACCGGGACAGGGCCCGAAGACCGGCTCACCGTCAAGAGTGCCAGCGTTGTAAAGGCGTAAACCGAACTCCTTGGCCCTGACAACCAGGGCCCTCAGCTCGCTACGCGTGACCGACCAAGTCCCGTCTCAGACTGCTCCTAGTCACTGTCTTGGTGTCAGGGTCAGCCTCGAAATCTGCCGAGCGCTGACCCCTCCCCCAGGGTTCGGGAAAGTCTAGCAGGCCCTGACCTGTGGCCTTCACGACGGGACCCCCTCCCCTGCACCTACACGACGTGCCTAGTGGCCGCCGGTGGTTTGCAGCTCTTCTCTGTTGGGAACACTGTCCGTTCGGAGCAGCCGCCTCCAGGGTCTTTGTACTCTTTGCCATAAGGTTCGAACTCCTTGTCCACCACTTGCCCGGGTGGGCGTCAGCACCGGGCCCGGGGAGTCGCCCGCCCGATGGGCGGTAATTCGGAACATCAGGCGCCCTGTTGCCCGCACGCGCTGGCCGTCATCCCTGCCAGGTTGGGTAATGTAATCGGTACCTTGCTACGGATGGCCGCCCTGGGGCGCGACAACGCCTGGTTTCGCGACACGGGTCGCGCCGATGAGCGAGCCCGGGTTGCGAGGGAGGGCGAATGGCAGATAAGCACAGGCAACGGCACGCCAACGGTGGGGGGACGTGAACCGGCTCGACAGTGCGCCGAGCCCCTACCTAAGACAACACGCCGGCAATCCCGTCGATTGGTGGCCCTGGTCCGAAGAGGCCTTCGCGCAGGCGCGTTTGCGGGACGTCCCCGTTCTGATCTCCGTGGGGTACTCGGCCTGCCACTGGTGCCATGTGATGGCCCACGAAAGCTTTGAAGACGCGGAGGTCGCCCAGATTCTCAACAGCAACTTCCTCGCCGTCAAGGTGGACCGGGAGGAACGTCCCGACGTCGACGCGCTGTACATGGAGGCGGTACAACTCGCAAGCGGCCGCGGCGGCTGGCCCATGACAGTGCTGGCACTTCCCGACGGCCGCCCGTTCTGGGCGGGCACGTACCTGCCCAAGGCCAGCCTGCTGCACCTGCTCCGCGAGGTCCACGAGCTGTGGGGGACCGAGCGCACGGCGATCGAGTCCGGTGCCGCCCGGTTGACCGAGGCCGTCCGCAACGGTTCCCGCCTGCCCACCGCCACCCACGGCCTGGCCGCGGCTGGGCCCGGCAGCACCGTTGCGGGCTCAGAGGTGCTCGCCCGTTGCGCCCAAGGCGTGCTCGCCCGTCACGACCCCCAGTGGGGAGGCTGGGCGGGGGCGCCCAAGTTCCCCCAGCCGACGGCTCTCGAGGCCCTGGCCCAGCATTGGTGGCGCTCCCGCGAGCCCGCCGCGCTGGCCGCCCTGGCGCGCACTCTGGATGCCATGAGCTCGGGCGGCATCTATGACCACCTGGCGGGAGGGTTCGCCCGCTACAGCACGGACCGCCACTGGTTCCTCCCCCACTTCGAGAAGATGCTCTACGACAACGCCCTGCTGGTGCGGGCCTACACCCAGGCCTGGCAGCTGACCGGCGCTCCCCGGTACCGCCAGGTGGTCACAGAGACCGTCGAGTACCTCCTCAACCCTCCCCTGCTGCTGGCAGAGGGAACGTGGGCCGCTTCGGAGGACGCGGACAGCGAGGGTGAGGAAGGCCGCTACTACACGTGGTCCCTCAGCGAGATCGAAGAAGTGGCCGGTGCGCCCGCTGCCCAGTGGTACGGAGCTTCGGCCGAAGGCAACTGGGATGGTAAGAACATCCTCTGGCGCCCCGGCCTCGGTGACCTGGCCCGCCCCCCCGAGATCGAACAAGCTCGCCGGCAGCTGGCCCAACGGCGCTTGCAACGGCCCCGGCCCGGCCTGGACAACAAAGTTGTCACCGAATGGAACGCGATGGCCGTCGCCGCTCTTGCCTATGCCGGCCGCGCCTTCGACCACCCCAGCTGGGTCGAAGCCGCAGCCCAGGCAGCCACCGTCATAATCGGCCGCTCACGGCTCCCCGACGGTCGCTGGTTGCGTTCCCGCGTCCCCGGGCCAGCCGACGGCGAAAGCTCGGGCCGCCCCCCGACCGGCCCCCTCGCCTGCGCCGGCGATTACGCGTGGCTGGTCGAGGCCTTCACCCGCCTGGGAGAGGCAACGGGCAGGTCATTGTGGACCAGCGCCGCCATCGAGACAGCCGACAGCCTGATCAGGTTGTTCTGGGACCACACCGACGGTGCCTTTTTCACGTCCGGCGCCGACGGCGAGCATCTCGTTGCCCGCACGAAGGACGTCACCGATGGCGCCTGCCCTTCGGCCAACGCAACCGCGGCCCGGGCACTCGCCCGTCTCGGGGAACTCACGGGGGAGCCGCTTTACGGCGACTTCGCGCAACGAACTGTGGAGGCCCTGAGCCCGCCCTTGTGGCGAGCCCCTGAGGCCTTCCCCGGCCTCGCCCTGGCGGTCGACTACCTTGCACGGCCAAAGCGCCAGGTCGCCGTGGCGCACGCGGGCCCCGCCAGGATGCGCCCGGTGTGGGACCGCTACCTCCCCGACACCGTGGTCGCTTGGGGAGAGCCTTACAACTCGCCCATCTGGGCGGGCCGGGACGGCCCTGAGAGCGCTGGGCTGGCATTCGTCTGCGAGGGCTACGCCTGCAAACTGCCGCTCGCAGCGCCGGTTGACCTGGCTGCCGCCCTGGACTCCCGCCCAGCTTGACACCCGCGCCGACGACCGCGCCCGGTCCCGGTATCCACCGATCGGCGCCAGGTACCAGGCACCATGGATGCTGGTGCTTGCAACATCCGGAATGAAAACGCAATCCAGACCACTCCCGCGCCTGCGCGACTCCCCCGGGAGCACGCTGCGCCTCATGGTCGTGTCCACGGGACAACGCCACTGCGCCGGCATCGACCTCGCGTCGGGGGCCTTGGTCCGAGCCTGGTGCTCGCTGCCGGTAGACCAGCGCCTGTGCCCCTACGACCTGGTCGACGTCACCCTCGCCGCCAACCCGGACGTCATCCCGGATCCTTCAGAGCCCGACGCTGTCGTGATCGATGCCCCCCCAATCCTGGCCGGGCACCGGACGGGCCGGCGAGCATTACGCCTGATCCGCCCCCTGCTCCACCCTGAGAAGGTCCCGCTACTTGGTTCCAACGGGCCCGCCGTCCCATTTTGGGAACGAAGGCCGGACCACCCCTCGGTGGCCCTGGCGCAACCGAAAGGCCCCCTCATGGTCACGCTCGACACCTATGGCGTGTGGTGCCATTTCCTTTGGGGAGGCCATCCTCAGGTGCTCGCTTGCACGGACCCGCGCCTTGCCGCAACGCTTCGGCGTGCACGCCGCGACGCTGCCCTGATGCGTCCCGGGACGTACCTCCTGGTTGCTCTCGAGCCTCCCGTGGAAGGCCAGTGCCATAAGGTTGTCGAAGCGGTCATACCTCGCCGTTAGGGAACCCGGGCAGCGCAAGACCCTGGGCCTGCCCCGGGCCAGCGGCGTCCCGCCCGCAGCAACTCAGGCGCTGCGGCTGAAGCCCGACGCCAGCTCCTCGGACATGGCCCACCCGAAGGCAATGAGCACGTCACTGCGCTCTTCGTCCAGGTCGGCCATCAGCGCGGCGATATCTGGGCCGACCTCGGTCGGGTCCTCGGGCTCGTAATCGAGCACGGGGCAGGGCGACCCATTGCCGCGCACCAGAAAAGTGCGATCGTCGACGCGGCCCTCGGCCCCGAACCGCTTCGCCAAGCGGCGCGACCAGGCCCGCTCTTCACCGGAAACCTTGTAGCGAGGACGAGGGCAGATTTGCTCCAGTCCGGCAAAGGCAGCAAACCCTCCTGGCTCGCGGATGCGTGTCGCTACCAGGACATCTTCGTCGGGGAAGGCGAGCACGGCTTTGCGGAACTGGTCTGCGCGCAGCGCCTCGAGGACGGCCACTCGCTCAGGGCAACGCTTGACCGACACGAGGCCCCACAGCACGCAGGGCGTACCACCGATCCGTTCGAGCGTACAAAAAGAAAAGCCGACCAGGTGGCCCGCGTCGCGGACCTGGGTGATCAGTACCCACTCTTCGCGCTGCTTGGACAACAACCCGATATCCAGCCCGGCGGGCCCATCGGTGACGATGTCGGCCATCTCAGCCAGTTCGCCGTCCGACAGCGCCGTGCAATCCTTGGTCTCGACATCGAAGGTCATGTCGGTCAATCACTCCTCACTGACTGGGGACCAAGTTAAAGGTTAGTCGGTGAGGACCCCTCCGTTCCACAAACAGGCAGGTCCGAGTAGTACACGCAGCTCGGCCAGCAACCCCGGGCTGACCTTCACGTTGAACTCCTCGGGAAGGCGCACCACCTTCGACCCCACGTGGAGCTGGACGGGGGAGGCGCCCGAGTGCTCGCACAACAGCTCCTTCAGCTGGTCTACCCGCTTGTCGTCAAGAGCATTGACAGGGAGCACCACCCTCAGAGGGCCCACCCCGTCCAGGTCGAGGGTCGGGCGCTTCAATTCGGAACAGATGAGTTTGGGGACATCGTCACGGAGGTCCAACCGCCCCTTCACGCAAACCACGCTGTCATCGGTAAGCAGGTGGCCAACCTCCGTCATGGTGCGGGGGAAAACGAACACCTCGATCGACGACTCCAGGTCTTCGAGCACAAACGTGGCCATGAGCTCGCCACGCTTGGTGTATTTGCGCGCGAGGCCGGTTACGACGCCACCCACCCATCGGTCGCCCACCCATCCTCCTGGCGCAGCACCGCCGCCGGCTCCGCTGCCGTTCTCCCGGCCCGTCGCCTCCTCGCGGAGGTCGAAGATGCTGCAGTCCGCATGCCGTCGCAGGGCCGCCTCGGCGCCCACCAGAGGATGGTCGCTCACGTAGAGGCCGAGCATTTCCTTTTCGAAGGCCAGCTTGGTGTGCTTGTCGAACTCCTGGTCCGGCACCGGCACCCGGGTGTCGTCAAATACCTGGCCCCCGCCGCCCGGCTCCCCGAACAGGCTGAGCACCCCCTGGTCAGCCTCTTTACGGCGCGCCAGAGTCCGGTCGACGACCTGTTCGAACACGAGGCACAGGCCCTGGCGGGGATGCCCCATTGAATCGAACGCGCCGGCCTTGATCAGCGACTCAACTGTGCGTTTGTTCAGCACGATAGGGTCGACGCGGTTGGCGAAGTCATAGAAGTCGCGGAACGGGCCGCCCGTCACGCGCTCGCTCAGGATGCGCTCCACCAGGCCCTCGCCCACGTTCCGGATGGCGGACAGCCCGAAGGGGACCACACCCAGGCCCTGCGCCTCGCGACCATGGGCGGTACCAGTCCCCTCCGGGACGGTGCGCACGGCGGTGAAATCGGAGCCCGACAGGTTGATGTCGGGCACGAGGACCTCGATGCCCATCGACCGGCACTCCGACAGGTACACTGCCATCTTGTCCTTGTCGTCCTTCACGCTGGTCAGCAGGCACGCCATGTACTCGACAGGGTGGTTGGCCTTGAGCCAAGCAGTCCAGTAAGCGACCAGGCCATAGCCGAAAGCGTGGCTCTTGTTGAACGCGTAGTCCGCGAAGGGCTCGATTATGTCGAACAGTGCCGTCCCCACCGCCGCCCCGTAACCGGTCCGCTCACACCCGGCCACGAACTTCTCCCGCTCCTGGGCCATGATGGAGCGCACCTTCTTGCCTGCCGCCTTGCGCAGGGTCTCGGCTTCCACCAGCGTGTAGCCGGCAAAACGCTGTGCCACCCGCAGCATCGACTCCTGGTAGATCATGAGCCCGTAGGTGTCGCTCAACAACTCGGCCATCTCGGGGTGCAGGTAGGTGATGGGCTTACGGCCGTTCTTGCGGTCGGCGTAGTCGTAGTGCATGTTGGCCGCCATGGGGCCTGGGCGGTAGAGCGCAACCAGGGCGGCAACGTCTTCCAAGTGCGTGGGCGCCAGTGCCCTCACCAGGGCACGTATGTTGGCGCCTTCGAGCTGGAACACGCCGATCGTGGCCCCCCTTCTCAGGAGCTCGAAGGTGGCGGGGTCGTCAAGGGGGAGGGAGTCGATATCGGGACGCTCACCGGTATTGGCCTCGATCATGTCCAGGGCGCGTTCGACCACGCTCAGGTTCCGCAGGCCCAGGAAGTCCATCTTGAGCAGTCCGAGCTCTTCGATTGCGTGCATCTCGTACTGGGTCACGATGGGAGCGTCATCAGGGCGCCCGCCCGGCTCCGGTTTCCGCTGAACGGGCAGGTGGTCGGTCAGCGGGTCGTTGGAGATGACGACCGCAGCGGCGTGGATCCCGTCCTGGCGGCGCAGCCCTTCGAGGCCCATCGCCACGTCCACCACCCGTTTCACATCGGGGTCGGTCGCGTACATTTCTCGCAGCTCAGAGGCCACCTTGTAGCCGTCTGAGTACTTGGGGTCCTCGCGGAAGCACGCCCAGAGCGGCGTGTCCCGGCCCATGACGAGAGGTGGCACCACCTTGGCTATGCGATCGCCGAGGCTGTAGGGGTACCCGAGCACCCGGGCGGCGTCGCGCGCCGCGGCCCTGGCCTTTATCGTGGAGAACGTCACCACCTGGGCGACGTGGTCCCAGCCCCAGCGCTCCGAAGCGTAACGGATCATCTCACCCCGGTAACGCTCGTCAAAGTCCATGTCGATGTCGGGCATCTGCTTGCGCCCAAGGTTCAGGAAACGCTCGAAAAGCAGGTCGTAGCGGATCGGGTCCAGGTCCACGATCCGCAGGCAGTACGCCACGCAGCAGCCCGCCGCGCTGCCCCGGCCGGGCCCCACGCGGATCTTCTGCTCCCGAGCATGGCGTATCAGGTCCCACACGACGAGGAAATAGTCCGAAAATCCCATCGATGCAATGACGCCCAGCTCATATTCGAGCCGCTCCACGACATTGGCCGGCATGGGGGCCCCGTAACGCAGTTCCGCCCCCTGAAAAGTGAGGTGCCGCAGGTACTCGTCGGAAGTGCTGAACCCCGCCGGGAGCGGGAACGCCGGCAGTTTTGGTTTCCCCAGTTCTATCCGGACATTGGCCCTCTCGGCTATCCACAGTGTATTGTCGCATGACTCCGGCAGCTCGGAGAACAGTGCCCGCATCTCGGCCGCGGTCTTCAGGTAGTGCTCCGACCCTTCGAAGCGGAACCGTTTGGGGTCATCCATATTGGAACCCGTCTGCACGCACAAAAGAGCGTCGTGTGCCAAGTGGTCTTCGCGGGTCGTGTAGTGGCTGTCGTTGGTCGCCACGAGCGGCGCGCCGATGCGGCGGGCGATCTCGACTAACTGTGGGTTGGTCTGCCGCTGTTTGTCAAGACCATGGTCCTGAAGTTCGACGAAAAGGTTGTCGCGCCCAAATATGTCCTGCAAACGACCGGCGTGCACTTTTGCGCCCTCGACGTCACCCCGCAGCAGGGCCTGGTTGACTAGCCCGCCCAGGCAGCCGGTGGAGGCAATTACACCCTCGTGATAGCGCTCCAGCAGTTCCCAGTCCGTGCGAGGTTTGTACCAATAACCGGAAAGGTACGCCTCCGATGACAATTTGAGGAGGTTCTTGTAACCGCGTTGGTTCTCCGCCAGCAACGTCAGGTGGTAATACAGCTTGTCGCCTTCGTCGCCGTCGCCTCCCGTGTCGTCGACCCGGCCCCGGCGAAGTGGGCGTTCCAGGCGGCTCTCCGCCGCCATGTAGGCCTCAATGCCGATGATGGGCTTGATGCCTGCCGCCTTGGCCGCCTTGTAGAAGTCCAGGGCCCCGTACATGTTGCCGTGATCGGTGATGGCGATGGCGGGCTGACCGTCAGCGGCGGCCCTCTGGGTCACTTCGTCCACGCGGGCAGCGCCGTCGAGCATCGAGAACTCTGTGTGGAGGTGCAGGTGGGCAAATGACGCGCTCACTCGCCACCTCCTTTGGTCGTCGAGCACCCTCGGCGTCCACAGATGCCTGTGGCAATCCTGTGGACAATATTACAGCAGTGTTGTTCGGTTAACTTAGCGCACGCCGGTGGCCGCCACCGAGACGCCTGCCTGCTACCGGGCAGTTGCCAACTAAAGGTACGTGCCCGGCATCGACCGGTCTTCGCCGCTCTCGCGACTGCCCTGGCCGCTGGGGAGGCCACGCCGGCGAGCCTCTTCTAACTGCAGGCGCTGGGCCATCTGCTGGGCGTAAAGGGTCGCCTGGATCCCGTGGAACAAGCCCTCGAGCCACCCGACGAGCTGAGCCTGGGCAATGCGAAGTTCGGCGTCGCTCGGGATCGCCTCCGGGTGAAACACCGGCGCCATCCGTGCCAGTTCAGCGCTGAGGTCCGGGGACAGCCCCTCCTGAAGCTCGCGCAGGGACATGTCGTAGATCTCCCGCAGGCGGATGCGGCTGGCCTCGTCCAAGGGGGCCTGGCGGACCTCCTCCAGCAGTTGGCGGATCATCGACCCGATGCGCATGACCTTTGCGGGTTGTTCGATGGCCTCGCCTTCCGCGGCTGCCTGGCCGTCCTCGGCCGGCGCAGCGCTCTCTGCCTGGGACTGTACGACGATCAACTGGGGCTCATGGTCTCTCGGGTTGTTCATCACGCCGCCATTTTGCCCCATCCCGAGGGGCTCCCCGGAACGTCGGCGCCCCGTTTGCGATGTTCCCCTCCCCCGAGCACTGCTACCTCTGCAGAAGGTGCCAGCGGATCCCTCACTGGTGGGGTTGTGAACCCCGTAGGGCCCTGGCCTTCAGTCTCGGCCGGGGGCCCCGGGCTTGCTCCGGCCGGGCCCAGTTCCCTCGCCTCCCAGGTGCCCCGGTGGCCGGGTACGACCAGGAACTCGACCTCGGTGCCGACCGTGATGTCTCGCGAGCCGTCGGCTATCTCGGCGCAGTGGAACGGGTAGAGCCGCCCGTCAGAGGCCCTGAGGACACCCAGGCCGGCGTGCCGGTCAAAGCTCTCAACTATTCCCCTACTGCGCACGACCATCGCCTTCAGGGAACGATCTTGCTGATGGGCAACTCGATTATGTCCGAGGCACCGGCGTCCTTCAGCTCCGGGATCAACTTGTTGATGGCTTCTTTGGCCACCACCGTCTCTACGGCGTAGCCGCTCCCGCCGAACAGCTCTGCGACTGTCGGGCTGCGCATTGCGGGCAACAGGGATATCACTCGGTCGAGGTCGGTCGCCGTCACGTTGAGCTTCACTAGCACCCGGCCACGCGCCTTCAAAGCGCCCTGGAGGAGGGTGTTTATGTCGTCCATAGCCTTGCGGCGCTCCGGGTCACGACAAGAGGCCGGGTTGGCGACGAGCTCGGTGAACGAGACCAGGATGGTCTCCAAGATGCGTAACCCCGCCGCTTTCAGGGCCCGCCCGGTCTCGGTGATCTCCACCACCGCGTCGGCGATTTCGGGGATCTTCGCCTCGGTGGCCCCGTACGACAGCACGACATCCGCCTTCACCCCGTTGGCCTTCAGGAACCGCTCCGTCAGTTGCGGGTACTCGGTTGAGACTCGCACCCCGACGGGCATCTCCTTAACCGACTTCCAGGGCGACGTACCAGCGACCGCGAGGACGACCCGGATGGGTTGCGGCGTGGCCTTGGAATAGGCCAGCTCCCCTAACGAGACGACATCGGCGCCAGTCTCTTCGACCCAGTCCCGGCCGGTTATGCCAATGTCGAACAGCCCATCGGCCACGTAACGGGGGATCTCCTGGGGACGCAGGATGCGCACCTCGGAAATCCGGTGGTCCCTGACCGAAGCCCGGTAGTCGACCTCGGAGCTACGCGATACGGCCAGGTCGGCGGCTTCGAACAGGTCGATGGTGGCGCGCTCCAGCGAGCCCTTGGGTAGCACGAGGCGTAGCACGGGCCAAACTTACTGCGGCCGGCCCACCGGCACCCAGCCATCAGGCAGCCGGCAACACGCGGCGAACGCCTACCGCGCAAGGCACCAACGAGGATCCTGGCGCCTAACAGGCACCGGAGCTACCGTTGTCCGGAGATCACCTGCAGGTCGCCCACAGTGGCCCGAGGGAGTTGTCATGCACAAGGACCGGCGTCGTTGAACCAGAGCCCCGGGGCGGAACATGACCACTGGGCGCTGGCGGCGGTTTGTGCCGTGCTCTTTCTCACGTTCCTCGATACGACGATCGTGAGCGTGGCCCTGGCCGACGTGCAGTCTGATCTCCATGCCGGGGTGACCCAGCTCCAGTGGGTCGTGAACGGCTACGCGCTCACGTTCGCCAGCCTCATGATGATCGCCGGTTCGCTCTCGGACCGCTTTGGTCGTAAGCGCGTGATGCTCTACGGCCTTTCCATTTTCGCCGCCGGCTCCTTGCTCGGCGCCCTGGCCCCCAACCCGGCGACCCTTATCGCGGCGCGGGTCATCATGGGCGTCGGCGCGGCAGCCTCCGAGCCCGGCACGCTCTCGGTCATCCGCCACCTCTACCCAGACGCCGAGGAGCGGGCCCGCGCTCTCGGTGCCTGGGCCGCGGTCTCCGGCCTCGCACTGGCCCTCGGGCCGGTGATCGGCGGCGCCCTAGTCGGTATGGGTTCGTGGCGAGCGGTGTTCTGGTTCAACGTCGCAGCCGCCGCAGTGGTCATCACCCTCGCCGCGTCAGCGGTCCCCGAAAGTGCCGACCCCCTGTCGGCCCGCCTCGACTTCCCGGGGTTCGCCACCGGCGCCGCCGGGCTCGGAGCCCTCGCCTTTGCCGTGATCCTGGGCGAGACAGATGGTTACCGGTCGCCCCTGGTGATAATGCTCTTCGTGATCGGAGTGGTCGGCCTCGTCGGCTTCACGCGTGTCGAACGGGTCAGCCGGGCACCGATACTCGACCTCACCTACTTCCGCTCAGCGCCCTTCTCCGGGTCGCTCATAGTCGCCTTCGTGCTCTTTTTTGGGATCTTTTCGATTTTCTTCTTCACCGCCCTCTACCTGGCGTCGGTCGTCGGCTATTCCGGCTACCGGATCGCGCTCGAGTTCGTGCCCATGACCCTGGCCATGATCGCCGCCGCCGGCCTGGCCGGGGCGCGGGTCGCACTCCGCGGGCCACGCACCACCATGGCCCAGGGCTGTGTGCTCGCCGGGGCGGGCATCCTTCTCTCCGAGGTCCTGCTGAGCGTGGCTCGCCCCTCGCTCTGGCTGATGGCGCCCCTCGCGCTGGCCGGGTTCGGCTTTGGCACCAGCGTCGTGCCGGTGACCTCTGTCTCGCTGGCAGCCCTGCCGCCGGAGCGTTCAGGGATGGCCGCCTCGGCCACCAACACGAGCCGTGAGCTCGGTGCCGTCTTTGGGGTCGCCGTGCTCGGTGCCCTCGTGAACGCCCATCTCAGTTCGGACCTCACCCATCGCCTGCAGGTGCTCAAGATCCCGGCGAACTTCATCTCGATCGTCATCAACGCCATCGAGACCGGCTACGTGCCCAGCGGGGTGAGCGGTGGCGCCTCGGGCGCCTCGATCGAGAACAGGGTCATCGAGGCTGCCTACGGAGCGTTCCGGGCCGGGCTCCAAACCGCTTTGCTGGCGTCGGGCGCCGCCATGCTCGCGGCCGCCCTCGTCGCCTCGGTAACGCTTCGCGCCAATACCGATCCAGCCACCGCGGGTACTGGCGGCGCGTAGCACCAGTGCCTACACTCAGGCCATGACTCCTCAACTGAGGCCCCGCCTTAGATGGCTTGTGCCGGTCCTGGTACTGCTTCCTGCAATGAGCCTATCGGTCGCCGCCTACGGCTCCTCGTCGCCCGCCAAGCCCTCGGCCCAGGCGCAGATCACCACTAACTGGAAGGCGTTCTTCTCGGGGATGACCCCCGCCAGCCGCAAGATCGCCCTCGTTCAGGACGGCAGCAGCTTCGCCAAAGTCATCGAAGGCCAAGCCAGCTCTCCCATGGCGAAGAGCGTCGCTGCCACGGTCTCCAAGGTCACGCTGGCGGCGTCGAAGAAGACGGCAACGGTGGTCTACTCGTTGACCATGGGCGGGAAGCCCGCGCTCTCCAACCAGAAGGGCGAGGCGGTCCTCCAAGGCGGCACCTGGAAGGTCGGCGCCCAGAGCTTCTGCGTTCTGCTCAAAATGGAACAGGTGAAGGTCCCCGTGTGTTCCGGGAAGGCGGCCTGAACCAGGGGCTTGTCAGTGGGGCTGCTCGCCGGCCAGGATCTGTATGGCGTGAGGCAACAGGTCCAGTATGGCGGCCAGGCATTCGGTGGCCCCTTTTGGTGACCCGGGAAGGTTCACCACCAGGGCGTGGCCACGGATGCCGGCGATGCCGCGCGACAACGGTGCCAACGGGCTCGAGCGGCGCATAACCTCCCCCAACCCGGGGGCGTGGCGGTCAAGTACTTCGGCAGTCCCCTCCGGAGTCTGGTCGCGGGGACCGAAGCCCGTGCCGCCGGTGGTAACCACGAGACCGACGAACGACGATGCCATCCTGGCCAGGTCACCGGCGACCGAAGACGTCCCGTCGGCCACGCGATGCTGTTCGACCACCTCAAAGCCGGCCGCCTCGAGAAGACTGACGACAGCCGGGCCGCTCTCGTCCTGGCGTTCACCCCTCATTACCGAATCGGAGACAGTTAAGACCTTGGCTTGATAGCTCATTGACGACCATTCTCGTCGTCTTGCCAGGCCTCCAAGGCGGATACCGCCGCCTCTCGTATGTTCCTCGCTGCGCCGACCGCGTCTGCGTGGCCGAATATCGCACTGCCCGCAACCAGAAGGCGGGCTCCGGCGGAAGCAACGATGTGGGCCGTAGCGGCGTCAATGCCCCCGTCCACTTCCAGTTCGACCACCAGGCCCCGCGCGTTTATGGCTCGACGGGCACGCGCGATCTTGGGCACCACCTCGTTCATGAAGCTCTGGCCACCGAAACCGGGGTGCACAGTCATCACGAGCAGGAGGTCGATCTGGTCGAGCCAGGGTTCGCAGCTTTCAAACGCTGTCTGGGGGTTCACGGCCAGGCCGACTTGGAGGCCGAGCTGGCGCATCCGGGCAATCAGCTCGGCGGTACCCCCTATCTCCACGTGTACGGTGCAACCATTGGCGCCGGCGTCGCGGAAGGCCTTCAGGTACTCGCCCGGGTTGTCCATCATGAGATGGCAGTCCAGGTAAAGGTCGCAATGGCGGCGGATCCAGGTCACTACGGGCGGCCCGATTGTGAGGTTGGGCACGAAATGGCCGTCCATGACGTCGACGTGCAGGACGTCAGCCTCTGCCCTCACCCGATTGATCTCTTCGCCCAGCCGGGCAAAGTCGGCCGAAAGGATGGACGGTGCGATGCGGACCGGCCCGGCGCGCCCTGCGGGCAAGGCAGGCGGAATGAGTGGCATCCGCCCCGAAACTAGTACGCCCGCAGCCATTGAGCGGCAACACGGTGCCACCCGGCGTCAAGTGTGCCGGCGCAGCGCCAGCATGTACATCCCGTCGGTGCCGGCCGCCTGGGGCAACAACAGCGCACCCCGGCGGAGAGGTTCCCATGGCCGGGCCGGCGGGGCCGTAGCTTCCCAACCGGGGTGCTGCGCAAGCTCGTGGCCCAGCCAGCCGTCGATGTCTGATGTCTCGGCCCGCGTGAGGGTGCAGACGCTGAAAACCAGCACGCCCCTGGGCCTGACCAGGGGAACGGCGGCCCGCAGCAGGCGGCGCTGGAGACCGGCTAGGCGTCCTACGTCCTCGGGGCGCACGCGCCAGCGAGCGTCCGGCCGGCGCCGCAGGACACCCAGACCGCTGCAGGGCGCGTCAACAAGCACGCCGGCAAAGCCCGCCGGCCGGAAGGGCGGCGCGGTCCCGTCCGCAAGAACGACGGCGACATTCGCCAGCTCGAGCCTGGCAGCATTGGCGGCCACCATCTTCGCCCTGGCGGGGGCCACATCGGCACCCACGACGAGCTGCGCGCTGTGAGCGAGGAAGGTCGCTTTGCCGCCAGGGGCGGCGCACAGATCGAGGACCGGGCCCGATGGCGCTTCGGTTAGCAAGGCGGCCATATACTCCCCTACGGCCTGGCTGCCGGCGTCCTGGATGTAGCCGTCGGCGCGCACAGTGGGAAAAGCAGCCTGGTTCATCTGCTCCAGCGCGGCTTCAGCGCGTTGTGCGCCCAAATCCTCTCCCAGGCGCCTGATCACCCAATCTGGATAGCTGAGTCTGGTCCCGGGGTCAGGCCAGCGCAGCGGTCCGGCTTCCACGAGGTCCGCGACCCGGCGCAGCACGGCGTTAAGCAGCGATCGCGCCCGGGCGGGGCATTCGGCCACGGTTGCCGACACTGCCGCGTAGGCCGGGACCCGCATGTACAGGAGCTGGTAAGCACCGGCCCGGGCGGCGGCCCGCACCTCGGGTTCCAGCTCACCCTTGGCGAACTGGCCGATCAGCCAGTCACAGGCGCGGCACATGCGCAACGCCCCATAGGCCAGTTCCGTGGCGAAGCTGCGGTCCCGCTCATCCAAACCCGACTCGGACAGAAGGCGAGGGAGCATGAGGTTGGCCCGCTGCCCGCTCTCGGTCGCCACCAATGCCGCGATAGCGACGCCACGTGCTGTCGTTCGTGACGGCTCCGACCTGCTGGGGGGCCGACCGGGCGCCGGCGGCGTCATTCTCCCAGCCGTTCACCCGGTTGGAGACGGGCACCCCGGGCCCATTCGGCGCCGCTCATGGGGGACTTGCCCTCCGGCTGGACGATGACCAGTTCCAACGCGCCTTCAGCCGTCCCCACTATGTTCACCTGGACCTGCCCTGGCCAAAGGCCCTGCGCCTCGTTGAATACCCGTGCACTGTGGACCAGCAAGCGCTTTTCCCTCCAGGTCGTCCACGCTCTCCCCACCCGCACGACGCGGTGGCAGATCTCCGCCGGCCGGGCAAAGTCGAGGTGGAGCTCCTCGTGCTCCAGCTTTGCGGCATAACTCGCCTCGCCGGTCTGCGCTACAGGGACCGGGAGGCCTTCGGCCAGCGCCGTAACGAGGAGCCGATTGCCCACCTGGCCCAAGCGCCAGCGCAACTCGGCGGCGCTTTCCCCTGGCTCTATCGCGACCTCGGCCCGCACGTAAACGGGCCCCGTGTCAAGACCTTCGTCCAGCTGCATGAGGCATACGCCGCTTGCGTTGTCGCCAGCCAGTATGGCCCGCTCGACCGGGGCAGCCCCCCTCCAGCGGGGCAAGAGGGAAAAATGAATGTTGACCATCGGCACCTCGGCCAACACCTCCGGCTTGATGATCCTCCCGTAGGCCACCACGACGCCGAGCTCGGCGCCCGTGCCGATTGCATCGGCGGCTCTGTATACCACCGGCAGTCCCAGCTCGCCGGCGGCTGCCTTCACCGGGCTCGGGCTCAACTCGGGGCCGCGGCCCCGACGGGCATCGGGCCGCGTGACGACGGCGCAGACGTCGTGACCGGCAACCACCAGCGCCCGCAATGTCCCGGCCGCCACCTCGGGCGTGCCCAGGAAGGCGAGCTTCACCGCTGGGCCGGGCTCGCTTGGCCTTGCTCGGTTTCGGCCCGTCGGCGCAGCTCTCGCATGGCCTGCTTGCGCTGGTCCGCGTCGAGCAAGTCCAGTAGTAGGCGACCGTCGAGGTGGTCGAGCTCATGCTGGTACAGCTTCGCCTCCAACTCGTCGGCCTCCACTGAGACCTCCCGTCCGTCGAGGTCATAGCCCTTTATGAGCACGTGCTTGGCCCGGGTGATCGGGAAGTACAGGCCAGGGACCGACAGGCACCCTTCCTCGTACTCCCACTCGCCGTCCGCCTCGGTGATGACGGGATTGATCATCGTGCGCGGCCCGCTCTCGCCGATCTCGTAGACGAACAGGCGCCGGCCCACACCGACCTGTGGAGCCGCCAAGCCCAGACCGTGCGCCTCCCTCAATGTGGCGTGCATCTCTTCGGCCAGCTGTGCGACCCGTCCGTCGATGTCGGTGACTTCTTCCGCACGCCGCTTGAGCACTGGGTCCCCAAAGGTCCGGATCCTGTACGCAGCCATGTCCCAACATTCTAAGGCCCGCAGCGCGCTGCGGCCCGGACGGGCCCGGCTATCGTCGTACCGGGCCGTCATTGGCGCTCGCGTGGAGCACCACCGGGGAGCGGCCCGACGGCCCGGCCGGCGTCTGCCGCGCGCCGGGGCCATCCATGCTCGACCACCCTGAGGAGACGCCCATGACTGATGGTAACGTTGCCACCGCCTACCGGTCCGCGCTGCAGGTCATCGCCGCCGCTGAGCCTGGTATCGCCGAAGCGATCTCGGGCGAGCTCGAGTCCCAACGGCGACAGCTCAAGCTCATCGCCTCCGAGAACTACGCCTCGCCCGCAGTCCTGTTGGCCATGGGCAATTGGTTGTCCGACAAGTACGCCGAGGGCATACCGGGCCGGCGCATGTACGCGGGCTGCGCCATGATCGACCGCGTCGAGGCTTTGGCCTCGCACCACGCCACGGCTCTCTTCGGCGCACAGCACGCATATGTCCAGCCCCATTCGGGCGTCGACGCCAACCTCGTGGCCTATTGGGCAATCCTGGCCAAGCGGATCGAGCGGCCGGCGCTGGAAGCGGCCGGGGCCACCAACGTCAATGACCTCTCGGCGAAGGACTGGGCGGCACTGCGCCAAGCGCTCAACGGCCAGAGGATGATGGGGATGGCCCTGGACGCCGGGGGCCACTTGACTCACGGTTTTCGCCACAACATTTCGGGCAAGATGTTCGATCAGGCCAGCTACGGTGTCGACCCTGTCTCCGGGCTCCTCGACTACGCCTCCATCGCCGCCCAAGCGCGCCAGTTCCGGCCGCTGATCCTCGTGGCCGGGTACTCCGCCTATCCCCGCAACCCCAACTTCGCCAAGTTGGCCGAGATCGCCGACGAAGTCGAGGCCACGTTCATGGTCGATATGGCCCACTTCGCGGGGCTTGTGGCGGGCAAGGTCCTTGCCGGCGACCTCGACCCGGTCCTTCACGCAGACGTCGTGACATCCACCACCCACAAGTCGCTGCGCGGGCCACGGGGCGGGCTGGTGCTCAGCACGGCCGAGTACGCGCCCTTCGTGGACCGGGGCTGCCCCATGGTCCTGGGAGGGCCCCTGCCGCATGTGATGGCAGCGAAGGCGGTGGCCTTGGCTGAGGCGCGCCAACCTTCGTTCGCCACCTACGCCACACGTATTGTGGACAACTCCCGGGCGCTGGCCGAAGGGTTCCTGCGCCGCGGGGTGCGGCTCGTCACGGGAGGGACCGATAACCACCTGGTGCTCGCTGACGTGGCGGCCAGCTTCGGACTGACTGGTCGCCAGGCGGAAGGAGCCCTTCTCGATGCTGGCGTCGTCACCAACCGCAACTCCGTGCCCGGCGACCCAAACGGGACCTGGTACACGTCGGGGATCAGGATGGGGACGCCCGCCCTGACGACGCTGGGGTTCGCCCGCGCCGAACTCGACGAAGTAGCTGACATCGTCGTCGACGCTCTGCGGGCCACCGCTCCGGCGGGTCAGGCGGCGCTGGCCAAGTACAACGTCGACGAGACAGTCATTTCGGCTTGCCGGCAGCGCTGCGCCGACCTGCTCTCCCACCATGTGCTCTACCCGGAGATCCAACTGTGAACACAGCCCGTGCGTTTCTCCGCGGTCCGCAGCCTTGCGGCGGCTTCCCTCGGGCCCAGCGGTGATCGGCTACTAGGCTCAGGCAGGGGATGGCTGAGCACTACTTCTCTACGGCGCCGTCTGCCCCGTCCCGGCCGACCACGGTCGAACTGCGCCTGCCCGACATGACCTTGGCCCTAGTTGCCGATCGCGGGGTGTTCTCTGGGGAACGGGTCGATCCCGGGACCCTGGCGCTCCTGCGAGAGTCGCCGGCCCCCCCCAGGGACGGCGACCTGCTCGACCTCGGGTGCGGGTACGGGCCCATAGCTTGCGCCCTGGCCAGGCGTTCCCCGGCGGCCACCGTCTGGGCCATCGACGTCAACTCCCGGGCACTCGAGCTCACCGCGGCCAACGCCGCCCGCCTCGGGCTGATCAACGTCCGGGCAGTCAGGCCGACCGATGTCCCCCAGGGTGTCGCTCTGGCCGGGATCTGGTCCAACCCTCCGGTCCGGGTCGGCAAGGACGCCCTACACGAGCTGCTCTCTACCTGGTTGGCTCGGTTATCCGGGGGGTCGAGGGCGTGGCTGGTAGTCCACCGGCACCTCGGTTCGGATTCGCTGGCTGTGTGGCTGGAAGACGGGGGCTGGGCCGTGTGCCGGGCGGCGTCCAAGTCCGGCTACCGGGTGCTCGAAGTGAGCCGCCGGGCCGTGCCCGCCACGGTACGCCAGGCAAGCACGAACAAAGCCGGCACGGGCGGGGCGACACGGTGAGACAGCTCGGCCAAACTGACCTCAAACGCTTGCACCGGGACTGGGCCAAACGCTGCAACGGGCGCCTCGCGCTGTTGCTCGACGGTGTCAGTTCGCCCTTCAACGTGGGGTCCATCGTGCGGACGGCCGCCGCTTTCCGGGTCGAGCACCTCTACCTCTGCAGTGGTACTACTTCACCCGCATCCGCTCGGGCAGGCAAAACTGCCATGGGGACCGAACGGTACCTGTCCTGGTCCAGCTTCGAAAGGGGGCCCGAAGCCGCCGACGCCGCCAGGGAGGACGGCTACTCCGTCGTCGGCCTGGAGCTGGCCGACCAGGCGGTGCCGCTCCACCAGCTCTCGGTCGGTCCGGACGTATGCCTCGCCATCGGTCACGAGGACCACGGCCTCGCCACGGGGACGCTGGCGGCCTGCGATGCTGTGACCTTCATCCCTCAATTGGGGAAGGTCGGGAGCCTCAATGTCGCGACCGCCGCCGCCATCGCCATCTTCGAGTTGCGCCGCCGGGAGTGGACCGGCGCCTCGCTCCCCTAAGGCAGGCCAGTCACCCCAGGGGTACCCAGTCACCCCAGGGGGTACAGAGTAGGGCCCTTGCACCGCTCTCCTCACCTCCTCCGCCCGCCCCAGGAGGGCCCAGTCCTGTTGAAGCAGTCAGCGCTTCGGCGCGCTAGACCACCGAGCGCGCTTATGGCACCCGTTGGACCACGTAATGTGAGGACTTTCGGCCCTACCTGGCAACTAGGGACCCCCTTAGAGTCGCCTCAGGTCGTCCTTACTAAGAGAGGCCAAGGGTTAGCGCGCCGTGGGCGGGGCTAACTAACTAGTGAGGAAGAAGGGGTTTGGGGTCGTCCTCCGCCGAATTCGGCGCTTCGTCCTTTGGCAGCAAGCTCGAGAACTGCGTGCCGGGAGCCGATCGGCGCCGAGCCGCTCTGGGTACCAGGCGACGGGGCGCGGACCGGACCGGGGGGTTGGCCTTGCGCTCGCTTGGGCCACCCGCCGCCGGACTGCTTGTAGCGCTGGTGGGGACCTTGCTAGGGCGTCGTCGGGCAGCGCGAGCGGTCGCCGCTGCAACACAGTCTCTGCGATTGAGCGAGCAACTCTCGCGAAAGTTTTGGGAAAACTCGAACGACCTGATCGCCGTCGTGAACGACAAATGGGATCTGCTGGCCGCCAACCCCGTCGCAGAGCGCATGTTCGCCTTGAGCTCCGCCAACGCGGCCGGGTTCAAGATGATCGACCAGGTCCATCCCGACGACCGGGACAGAGCAAGGGCGGCGCTCACGAGGGACTTGCACGACCCCGACAGTCACGGTCCCTCCGTATACCGGATCAGGACAGGGGCCGGTGAGTGGCGCTTCTTCGAAGTCGTGGTGGCCAACTGCCTGAATGACCCAGCTGTCAAGGGGTTCGTAGTGAGCGGCCGCGACGCCACCGAGCACAGCAACCTCACCCGAGCGTTGCGCACCCTCGGCCGGGGCAACGAAGTCCTCGTGCACGCCTCGGACGAGGCCTCGCTGCTTGTCGAGATCTGCCGCACGATCGTCGAGGCCGGTGGGTACCTCCTGGCTTGGGTCGCCTACCGTGAGCACGACGAGGTGCGGACGGTGCGCCCGGTCGCCTCTGCGGGCCGCACCGGGTTCCTGAACGGCCTCCGCGTCAGCTGGGGCAATAACATCTTTTCGCAGGGCCCGACGGGCACGGCCATACGCACAGGCAAAGTGCGGGTTATGCAGGACCTGCGCCTGTCGAGCGACTTCGCGCCATGGCTGGACTTGGCTGAGAGTTACAGCTTCCGCAGTGCGTGCGCGTTGCCGCTCAGGGTCGGCGACAGCACGATCGGCGCGCTCTCGATCTATACCGGCGAGCCCGGGGCCTTTGACCCGGCCGCCCTCGATTTGCTCCGCGGCCTGGCTGACGACCTGGCGTACGGCATCTCGCGGATCCGTGACGCGGCGGCGCTGAACGCCAGCGAGGAACGTTTCCG
>Ga0326727_10000664_pt1 | contig 138342 bp, 120 predicted proteins | sample MB2enrmetagenome_FD_207643 | JGI IMG/M metagenome (GOLD analysis project Ga0326727, IMG submission 207643) | Lab enriched peat soil microbial communities from McLean, Ithaca, NY, United States - MB29MY | ecosystem: Environmental > Terrestrial > Soil > Wetlands > Peat | place: USA: New York... | reverse complement strand
GAAATCATATTTCTGCCGGACGGCGTCTTTGGGAAACTGATCGAACGGCCACATGCCCTCGTCGGCGCCGGCCGGCAGTAGGCACATCCAAGCGAGCAGGATCGCCTTGCACCTCATGTGATTCTCAGGTCCATGACAGCAAGGAGCGTCGCCTGCGGTAATGTGGCAAGACCCGAGAAAAACCAGGGGTCCCGCCGCGCCAGCAGCTCCTCCACGCCCCGAAACCGCGCCATCTCCTGATATTATCGCCGCAGAGCTGGCCGGCCTCTACCGCAGAGGCAACACTCTCGCCCGCGGCTGGGCCGAACAGTCAAGTGTGACGATGGCGCCGCTGAGGATGGCCTCTCGACATGATTCAAGAGCGCTCAGGAGCGCCGGCCCTCGAACCTCCGGCACGAGAGGTTCGCCACGCACCAGGATGATACTCGGCGACGCGTCCTTTGTGTGCGCGAGGATCTGCGGAAAATCCAGATCGTTCGTCATGAGGGCAAATCCGTGCAAGCGTGCGTATTGACAAATTTCCCTATCCATGGCCGATACCGGACCTAGCGTCGACCAGTGGACCGCTTCGTGGCCATACTGGCGGAGAAACGGAACCCAACGGGGCGTCAGGTTCATATCGATCAAAATCCGCATCAACTCGCAAGCCGGACTTCGTAACCCTCGGCCAAGCTTGCGGCGAACCCGAGAGCTTCCCGGATGTCAGGCTCATCAAGGTAGGGGAAATCAGCAAGCAGTTGCTCGATAGTGCGGCCGGCCGCGAGCGCCTCAACGATCATCCCAACGGTCACACGCATGCCCCGGATGCAAGGCTTGCCGCCCATGACCTCGGGATTGATCGTTATTCGCTGGAACTCCTGCACGTGGTCATGATAGCGCAGTTTGGCGCAGGCCACGACGCCCGTGAAGCAAGAAACCACGGTCCCGGCGCAGCCGGGGCAGCACATCAAAGTGCGATCAACCGTTCGCACTTTGTTCCATGCGGCGGCAAATTCACTTCCGCGGGTCGGGCGTTAGACGGGCAAGTGGTCCGAGATCCCACGGCGGTTACCGGAGTTGCATCGTGTTTGTGCCATCCGGCGGTCCCGAACTGTCAAGAATCTGGTAGGCTGTCCACGGAGGATTCCAGATGCGCGTGGTCGGCTACATCGATGGAATGAATTTCTACGAGGCCAGCAAGAACAAAGGGTGGTATCCGGCTGGATGGTGCAACTGGTCCCAAACAGTAGGCGCTTATTGCCCAGGCGCGGAAATATCGATCCGTTATTTCACGACGCTCTACGCTGGAAGGGATCAGAGGCGCGTAGACCGGCAGAAGCTGCACTTGCGCGCCATGGAGGAGATTGCGCGAGCTGAGATCGTTTACGGATCGTGTCGCGAACGCCCGCTGACGTGCCCGAAATGCGGATCAAGACTGAAATGTTTGCGTGCGGATTGCGGGTGTGAAAGACGCCTTGTAGAGAAGATGACGGACGTCAACATAGCCCTTCGCTTGTTCGAGGATGCCATTGGCGGCCTATTCGAGCGCGCTTACCTCGTGTCCGCGGATGTCGATTTAATGCCGGCCATACATGCCGTCATGCGTAGAGTACCTAAGGTCCAGGTCGTCGCGTTGCTGCCGCCCGAAACAGACATGGCGGACGATTTTGCGAACCTCGAACAGGCTTACCCGGGGCGTTCGATAGCTCGATACCTGGACCTCCGTAAGATGAGACGGTTTCCTGATGATCTCCCGCGCAAATGGAATATGACGCTGCCGACGCACTGGCGCGAGAACGCTGGTGCGCGCCCGGCCCGGCCAGGTCGGGAAAACGCGTCACACGCGAACCGGGATCGGGCAGGAAGGCCAGTCCCGTGGTTCGAGGAGAGCCTGGGCTACGGCACCAAGAGCAAATCGAGCCGTTGACGATACGCGACTCCCATGCGAGCGGATCGTAGGACGGCTTTTGCTTTCCCCGGAGCACTGGGATAGCATGGCGCTGATGAATGAACGCGATCCAGTCTCCCGCCGCAGCTTCCTCGGAGCCGTCCTTGTTTCGCCGCTCGCTGCCGCGGCCCCTCCGCCGGACCTGCCGCGGGTGGACTATCACGCTCACCTCGGCCCGGTCGTCACGCTGGAGAAGGCGCTCGCCATCTCCAAGGAGCGCGGCGTGAAATTCGGAATTGTCGAGCACGCCGGAGCGAAGGTCAACCAATACCCCGGCCTGCTCAGCACCGACGCGGACCTGAACGCCTACCTCGCGAAGCTGGAAGGCAAGCCGGTGTTCAAGGGCATTCAGGCCGAGGGCCTCGACTGGATGACCTGCTTCTCCAAGGATGCCGTCGCGAAGCTGGATTACGTCCTTTCGGATGCGCTCACCATGCCCCAGAAGGACCGCCAGTTCGCCCGAATCTGGCTCGATGATTTCCAGGTTGGAGACAAGCAGGACTGGATGGACCGCTACACCGATTTCAACGTCCAGGTGATGGCCAGCGAGCCCATCGATATCCTGGCCAACCCCACGTTCCTGCCCATCGTCATCCAGAAGGAATACGATACGCTCTGGACCGGGCCGCGCATGCGGAAGATCATCCAGGCGGCCGTAAAGTATCGCGTGGCCATCGAAATCAACTCGCGCTACCGCGTCCCGAACCTGCGGTTTCTGAAGCTCGCCAAGGCGGCCGGCGCGAAGTTCTCCTTCGGCTCGAACATACACGGTCTCGACGTGGGCAACATCGGCTACTGCCTGGAAATGGCCAAAGAGCTGGGGATCGAACGCTCCGGCATCTTCTCGCCGGCGCCGGCGGGAAAGAAGCCGATCCAGGTCCGGAAGCTCGCCTAGCGGCGCTTTGAAAACGCCGAACAACAGTGATTCCTGGATTAAAAAAGGTTCCGCAAGGCCCGGATTCGAGTAAAATCAAATCCGAAAGGGTGCAATCGTGTATCAGAAAATTCATCGCTGGATTGATGAGGACGAGGTCACCCCATCCGGGCCCGACGCTCCCCAGGAGCTGGATCGTGACCGGGCCGACACGGAAGTCGAGGAACTCCCACGGCCCGGACGGCGGGAGATCCAGCCCGACGACGACTAGGAAGTGCCTATCTTCTGACAGGTCAAACTCCCGAGGGTGGCAGTTTGACAACAAAGTGTGGCTATTTAGCCACACTCCACGCCGCTTAACACACTCCGTTTCAGGGGGTTACAATTGGGGTAACGCTTGCCCCTTGGGCAGCGTTGTTAGGACGGAGAGTCTGGTTTGCGATTTGAAACTACCGTGCAGCGGCCAGTCGAGGCCAGCGGGGTGGGTCTCCACAGCGGGGTTCCGGTCAACATCCGCATAGTGCCCGCTCCCCCTTCTACCGGAATCGTGTTTGTCCGAACGGACCTCGACCGGTTTCCGGTGCCCGCAAGCTGGCGCCACATTGCGCGCGTCAGCTATGCGACCAGCCTGATGCGGCAGGGCGTTCTGATCTCCACAACCGAGCACCTGCTGAGCGTTTTCTATAGCATGGGCATAGACAACGCTTATGTCGAGATCGACAACCTTGAGGTGCCGATTCTCGATGGCAGCGGCCTTCCGTTTGTCCGCATGCTCGAGTGGGCGGGCCGCAAGAACCATCGCAGGCTGCGCCGGTATCTGAGCATCCGCCGGCCCATAACGGTCGAAGATCACGGCAAACGCATCTCGATCCTGCCCGCGGACAGTTTTCGGCTGACTTGTGAGATCAACTTTCCACATCCCCTGGTGGGAGCCCAGGCGCTCGAGCTGGAGGTCACTCCGCAACGCTACGCCGCCGAAATCGCCCCCGCGCGTACGTTCGGCTTCGAGCAGGAGTTGGGCCAGTTGCGGGATATGGGCCTGATCCGCGGCGCAACACTCGAAAGCGCCGTCTGCTTCAATGGCCGGGGCGTGATGAATCCGGGAGGTCTGCGGTTCCCCGACGAGTGCTGCCGTCACAAAGCGCTCGACCTGATCGGCGATTTGGCGCTCATCGGCAAGCCGTTGCTCGGCCATGTCGTCGCCGAACGGGCGGGACACGCCATGCATACCGCGCTGGTGAATCGCATCATGAGCGACCGCACGGCTTACGAAATCGTGAGCTTCGATCAGCTCGCGACGCGCGTCGCGGGAGCCTTGGTATCCTGAAACACGTTGCGGCGCGACCGGGCCGCGGCGCGTGGATGCGAAATCTCAATTTTCCGAACCTTCTCACTCTTCTCCGGCTTGCACTCACGCCCCTGGCGGTCCGCGCCATCCTCTCCAGGCAGTTCGGAGAGGCGCTGGCGATCCTGATCATCGCCGGCGCGACCGACGGCTTCGATGGTCTCGCGGCCCGCAAGCTGCACGCCGAAACCAAGGTGGGCGCTTACCTCGATCCGATTGCCGACAAAGCGCTGCTCAGCGCTTGTTATCTCGCGTTAGGAATCGCAGGCGCGGTCCCCTGGTGGCTGGTCGCTCTCATTTTCGGGCGGGATGTGTTGATTCTTGCGATGGCCGGCGCCGCGTTGCTGTTTACGGCCCACCGCGAATTTCCTCCGAGCATCTGGGGCAAGCTGAGCACATTTTTCCAAATCGCCGCCGCGGTCGCGGTGCTCGCTGCGGGAGCGTTTCCGGCCTATGAAATACCTACCGGGCCGTTTATCTTTATAGCTGGTGCTGCGACGGTCTTCAGCGGAGCCGGTTATGTGTGGCGCGCGGTAACGCTGCTCGGCCGCGGCGAGCCGGATTGATCCGGGATTTTCTCCCGTTGACGCCCGTGGGAGCCGGGGGTAGGCTTAGGTAGAGAGGGGAGGACCGAAACGTGACTCGGTATGTTCCTTCCCGCTACTACCTCGAAGCGGGAGTCGCGGCGGCGTTGCTCGGTGCGTTTTCGGCGTGGCGCGGCTGGACGTGGCCGCCGGCCTACCTTGCGGCCGTCCTGTTTTTTTTGAGCGCGGCGGCGCTGCTCTACCTTGCGCGCCGGCCCGCGATTGAAATTCACGAGACCTATCTGCTGATCGGCCGCCGTACGGTGCGGTGGACGGACATCCGGCGTTTGGACCACATCGGTTGGCGTTCCCCGCTCATGTTCCGCATCACGCTGTTCGACAATTCGCGCGTCCTTATGATCTACCCCGGCGATATCGATTCCGCCAACAGCCTCCTGCGCCACCTGAACCGCTATGCTCACGAAACCGTCCTCGAGGGCATCCCGGACCGGCGGATTCGGACGGAAGGCTCGTCCGGCGACACTCCAGGCAAAAAACTGCTCGAATCGTCGCGCTATCGCCTGGTGAGTCCCGAGGACGAGGCCGAGGTCGAGCGGCTCTATCAGCGCCTGAAAGCCGTACGGCACCTTGACCCGGACAGCTCCGGCGACGAAAAATAGTTTTTGGGGTTTCTGAAGACCACTACCTTCCGCTGGGCGATCCCGCTGTGTGCGATTGTCATCGCCGCAATGACCTATCCGATTTGGCTGCGGCTGCTCGGCGTCTACCTCGTCGAAGCGCAAGCACCGTTCCGCGCCGAAATGATCGTCGTGCTGGCGGGAGACGATCATGGCAACCGCATCTTGAAAGCTGCTGAGCTGATGAAACGTGGCTATGCTTCGAAGATCCTGGTCAGCGCGCCTTATTGTTGCTATGGGCACGTCGAGAGTGATGTGGCGATTCCGTTCGCGGTGAAGCACGGGTATCCTTCCGGCTGGTTCATTCCCTTTCCGGTCCAGGCGACCTCGACGGCCGGGGAAGCGCGCGCGGTGGTTGGCGAGCTGGACCGGCGCCACATAGGGCGCTTCCTGGTGGTCACGAGCGACTATCACACCCACCGGGCGGCGCGCATTTACCGGAAACTGGTGGACGCGAACCGGTTCCGCATGGTCGCCGCGCCGGACTGGGCTTTTCGCGCCGGCGACTGGTGGCGGAGCCGCGAGGGACGCAAGCAGGCATTCTACGAGTGGGCCAAAACCGTCGCCAATTGGGTGGGACTATGATGCAGGCCGCGGCGCGCCGGCTCTGGCCTTATCTGGGCCGCTATAAGCGCGGCCTCGCGCTGGGGTTCGGCGCCCTGGTGCTCAAGGACATCGCCGCGGCGGGCCTGCCGCTGCTGATCAAGTCGGGGATCGACTCGCTCACGCACGGTGGCGCTCTCCATGTCCTTTTCAACGTCTGCGGGCTGCTGGTGCTGCTCTCGGCGGTCAAGGGCTTGTTCCAGTATTGGATGCGCGTGATTCTCATCGGCATCTCGCGCGATATCGAGTACGATCTGCGGAACGATTTCTTCGCCCACCTTGCCGGCCTGTCTTCCGATTTCTATTCCCGCACGCGCACCGGCGACATCATGGCGCGCGCGACCAACGACCTGAACGCCGTCCGCATGATGCTCGGCCCCGGCTTGATGTATTGGGCCGAAACCATGCTGACGTTTGTGCTGGCGGTGATCATCATGCTGCGCGTCGACTGGCCGCTCACGCTGACCGCTCTGGCGCCGGCCCCGCTGGTGACCTTCGTGGTGGTCCGCTTCGGCCGCGTCATCCACGAGCGCTTCGAGCGCATTCAGGGGATGTTCTCCGATATCAGCAGCCGCGTGCAGGAGAACCTGTCCGGCGTGCGCGTGATCCGCGCCTACGTGCAGGAAGAGGCCGAGCTGCGTCAATTCGAAACGCTCAATCGCCACTACATTGCGGAGAACCTGTCGCTTGCGCGCACCTCCAGCATGTTCATGCCGCTGCTCCAGGCGCTGATCGGCATCACCTTCCTGATCGTGTTGTGGGTGGGCGGGTACCGCCTGCTTTCGGGCCACATTTCGCTCGGCAGCTTCGTGATGTTCAACACCTACATGGGAATGCTGGTCTGGCCGATGATCGCGCTCGGATGGGTGGTGAATTTGATGCAGCGCGGCACGGCGTCGCTCGACCGCATCAGCCAGATCCTCGACGAGCGCCCGGCGATCCACGCGCCGTCTTCGCCCAAAATACTCGGGGATACTCCGGGCTTCGACAGCAGTACCACCATGTCAAGAAGCACGCAGGAGTGTCCCCGGATCGAGTTCCGGGGAGTCTCGGTCGAGTACCCGGCCGGCTTCGCGCTGAGCGGCATCGGCCTGGAGATTCGCGCGGGGGAGACGATCGCCGTTGTCGGCCACACCGGCAGCGGCAAGAGCACGCTGGTGCGGCTCATCCCGAGGCTGCTCGATCCCACGGCGGGCGCTGTGCTGCTGGACGGCATCGACTTACGCGAGCTCTCGCCGGCCGAGGTTCGGCGCCAGATCGGCTTCGTGCCGCAGGAGACGTTCCTGTTCAGCGCGACGCTGGCCGAAAACATCGCGCTCGGCGTCGAAGGAGCGTCCGGGGAAGAGATCCGCCGCGCGGCCGAGCGGGCGGGCCTCGGTCCCGATATCGAAGGGTTCCCGGACGGCTACAAGACCATCCTGGGAGAACGCGGCATTACGCTCTCCGGGGGCCAGAAGCAGCGCACCGCCATCGCCCGCGCCATCCTGCGCGATCCGCGGATTTTGATTCTCGACGACGCGCTCTCGAGCGTCGATACGCTGACTGAGGAGCGCATTCTCGAAAGCCTTGCGGGCGTCATGCGCGGACGCACGAGCATTCTGATTTCGCACCGCGTCTCGACCGTGCGCCAGGCGGACCGGATCATCGTGCTCGAAGCCGGCCGCATCGTCGAGCAGGGAACCCACGCCGAGCTGCTCCTGGCCGGCGGCTATTACGCGGACCTCTACCAGAAGCAGTTGCTCGAAGAGGAGCTGGAAGCGATTTGAGAAGAGCCCGGCATCCTCCGGTTCAGGTCGGATAGGTGCCCGAAATGTAGTTGCTCAAGTGCTGAATTGTGTCGGCCTGCATCGAAATAATCGCGCTTACGAGGTCGCCGATCGAGATCATTCCCACCAGTTTCTCACCGTCCACGACCGGAAGATGGCGAATCCGGTGCTCCGTGACGAGCTGCATGCAGCGTTCGATCGAGTGATCCGGCGTGACCGTGATGACCGGTGAGGTCATGATCTCGTGCACCTGCACCTCCCGGGAAGTCCTGCCCATCAGGATGACCTTGCGAGCGTAGTCCCGCTCCGAGAAGATGCCGATCAACTGCCCTCCCTCGGTGACCAGCAACGCACCCACGTCCTTCTCGGACAGCGTGCAAAGCGCATCGTACACGGTAGCACCCGGTGAAACCGACCAGATGGCCGTCCCCTTATTCGATAGGATCGAACGGACTGTTTCCATATCCCGTACCCCCAGAGTCATGTGATATAAATCTGTCAGACTGGAGCGCCCGCGTCAAGGGGATAGTTCGGCCGCCCGATTCCCCGCCCCGCCCATTTCGCTAGGCCCAGTACGCCGCGCCGGGCTTCTCCCGGATGACGAGGTTCTGGAGGAAGGCGACCGCCTTGGTCAGACCCTCTTCGGCCGACATCAGGCTGTCCTCGTGCTCGATCGAAAGAACGTAGTCGTACCCGTACATCTTCAAGGTCGAGATGAACTCGCCCCACCACTCGGCGCCGTGCCCGTAGCCCACGGTGCGGAAGATCCAGGCGCGGTTTCGCTCGTCGGTGTATTTCTTGGTATCCAGCACGCCGGTTTTCGGGAGGTTGTAAGAGTAAATCTGCGTGTCTTTGGCGTGTACGTGGAAGATGGCATCGCCGAGCACGCGGACCGCCGCGATCGGGTCGATGCCCTGCCAGAACAGGTGGCTCGGGTCGAGGTTGGCGCCCAGGTTCGGGCCTGCCTCGGCGCGCAGCCGCAGCATGGTTTCCGGGCTGTAGACCACGAAGCCCGGGTGCATCTCCAGTGCGATCTTCACGCCGTGACCGGCGGCGAATTTCGCCCGCTCCTTCCAGTAGGGGATGACCCTTTCCTCCCACTGCCATTTCAAAATGTCGCCGAAATGGGGCGGCCAGGCGCAGGTCACCCAGTTCGGGTTCTGGGCATCCGGACCGTCGCCGGGGCAGCCGGAAAAATCGACCACCACCGGCACGCCCAGCTTTTCGGCCAGCAGGATCGTCCGGCGGCTGGTCTCCTGGTTCTTTTTAGCGGTTTCCGGATTCGGGTGCAGCGGCTCGCCGTGGCAACTCAGCGCCGTGATGGCGATGCCGTGATCGTCGAGCTTCTTCTTGAATTCACCCAGAGCTTTCGGGTTCTCGAGCATGGAGAGCTTGCAGTGCGGGTCGCCCGGGTAGTTCCCGGTGCCCAGCTCAACCGTGTGGATGCCCAGCGCGGTTAGCTTGGAAATCACCTGGTCGAGCGACAGGTCCGCCAGCAGTGCCGTAAAAACGCCGACTTTCACGAGTGTGCCTCCTTCAAGATCGAAAAGTGTATCGAGCCACCCGCCAGAATATCAGAAGACGCAGGCCGGACTTGAGCCCCAAAAGCGGCGGCCTCCCTCGCCTTCGATGGATCTTGCGTACCCTATAATGAAAGCATCTTCTGCGGCGGAGATCCACGAATGAAACTAATGGCACGATTGCGAAATCAAAAGCTGCTTTCCGTGACCCTCCTGCTCTTTACGCTGTCGATCGGTATCCTCATCGGGACCCTGATCAACACGGCGGTCCGGGCAGAGAGGGCGCAAGTGACCGCGGCGGACGCCACACCCCTCGAGATCCCCAATCCGGTTCAGCTTTCGACGGCTTTTTCCCAACTCGCCAAACAGCTTGGCCCCTCCGTGGTCAATATCACGTCAACGTATGGCACTCGTGAGAATCAGCGGGTCCGTTCCCGCCGCGGCACGCCCGCTCCGCCCGACGACGACGAAGAAGACCAGGGCGGCACGGACTTGTTCCGCCGCTTCTTCGGCCAGGAACCTTTCGGGGATCTCCCGCAGCGGCCATTTCCCCGCCGCCAGGCCACCGGCTCCGGCGTGGTCGTCGACCGGAAGGGCTACATCCTCACCAATTTTCACGTGGTTGAGGATGCGAGCCGCATCCAGGTGAAATTCAATAACGATCCCACCGAGTACTCCGCCAAACTCGTCGGCTCGGATCCGGAAACGGACCTGGCCGTGCTCAAGCTGGAGAACTACAACAAAGACCTCAGCCCCGCCAAGATCGGCAATTCCGACGGAGTGCAGGTGGGCGACTGGGCCGTCGCCATCGGCTCGCCGTTCGGCCTCGAAGCCACGGTCACCGCCGGAATCATCAGCGCCAAGGGCCGCGACATCGGAGGAACGGAGCACCAGTTGCAGAAGTTCATCCAGACGGATGCCGCCATCAACCCGGGCAACAGCGGCGGTCCGCTGCTCGACATCCGTGGCGAGGTCATCGGAATCAATACCGCCATCGCCACGGAAAGCGGCGGCTACCAGGGCATCGGCTTCGCACTGCCTATCAACCTGGCCGCGAGCGTTTACAACCAGATCATCAAGAGCGGCCGGGTTTCCCGCGGAAGCATTGGCATCGGATTCCAACCCGACCAGAAACCGGAGTTGCTGAGGAGCTACGGCGCCAGCCACGGCGTGTTCGTCACCAACGTAGAGCCGGACGGCCCCGCGGCCAAAGCCGGCATCAAGATTGAGGACGTCATTGTCGCTTTTCGGGGCCAGCCGGTCACGGATGGCGACGATCTGGTGAGCCGCGTTTCCGCGACCCCGGTCGGAACCGATGCGAGCGTTACCGTGCTCCGCGGCGGCAAGAAGATGGATTTCACGGTGAAAATCGGCGAACGCACCGAGGTCTGGAAGAACGATGAGCGCTTCCGAAGGTTCCGGCAGGGCCAGCCTGAGAACGAGGAGAACTCAACCCAGGTGAAGTTCGGCATCGACATCCAGAACCTCACCTCGGCCGCCCGCGACCGCATGGGCTTTAAGGAACCTGGCGGCGTCCTGGTCTCTAGCGTCGCGCCCAACTCGTTCGCCGAGGATATCGGCCTCGAACCCAGGGACATCATCCTGGCGATCAACCGGCAGCCGATCAATTCGGTCGATGACGTGCAGAAGATTCAGCGCGCGCTGAAGCCGGGGGACGCCGTGGCGTTTCGGGTGATGCGGGGTGCGCTCGTGGGGCGCAACGGGCGCGGAGAAATGCAGTGGACGGCCGTCTTCGCCGCGGGCACCCTTCCAGAGAACCCGTGATAGGTTAAGGTCTCAACTGAGATGGAAAGCAGACTTTTGCGAATAGCTGGCGTATGGCTGCTCAGTTGTGGCCTGGCGTTGCCTGGCGTTGCAACTACGCACAAAACCCGCCGCGCGGCCGCCAAGTCCCACACCGCGGCGTCGACGTCCGGACGCTCCTCTGCCAAGACGGGCAAGGGCCGAAGGCACGCCCGGAACCGGTCGAAGAAAGGTCAGACCTGGCGGACCGGTCAAATGGTCCCCACTCCCGCGCGTTACAAAGAGATTCAGGCGGCGCTCGTCTCGAAAGGGTATAGCCGTCAGGCCGCCGACGGCGTATGGGGGCCGCAGTGGTCCGAATCTCTCAGGAAATTCCAGCAGGATCAGAAGCTCGAACCCAGCGGCAAATTGAATTCCTTGTCACTAATTACACTTGGACTGGGTCCGCGGCGGGAAGCCCGCGAATCTCCCGGTCCGGCTCGTCCTTCGGGCAATCCACCTCCACCTGACACGCGGGAGAACTGAAATGGTCATCGGCGTTCCCACAGAGGTCAAAGATCACGAGACAAGGGTCGGGCTGGTGCCGAGCGGCGTCATTACGCTGCGCGAAGCCGGCCACCGCGTCCTGGTTCAGTCCGGAGCCGGCCTGGGCAGTTCCATTCCCGACCTGGAGTACGAGGAGGCCGGGGCCGAATTGCTGGCTTCCGCGGTGGATGTTTGGGGCAAGGCGGAACTGGTCATCAAGGTCAAGGAGCCGCAGCCTTCCGAGTACGGCCGCCTGCGCCCGGACCTGATACTCTTCACCTACCTCCACCTCGCGCCTCTGCCCGATTTGACCGAGCGTCTGCTCCAGGCGCGCGTTGCCGCGATTGCCTACGAAACCATCCGGGAGGCCGATGGCTCCCTGCCCCTGCTCACGCCGATGAGCGAAGTTGCCGGCCGCCTCGCGGTGCAAATCGGCGCTGTGTATCTCGAAGCGCCGAACGGCGGTCGCGGCTTGCTGCTAAGCGGCGTCCCGGGCGTGGAGCCGGGCTATGTGGTGATCCTCGGCGGAGGCGTCGTGGGCACGAACGCAGCCAAGATCGCCGTCGGCATGGGGGCCCACGTCACGATTGTGGACAGGAACCTGAACCGCCTGCGCGAGCTCGACGATATCTTCCGCGGGCAGGCAGTCACGCTCGCATCCAACGTCTGGACCGTGCGCGAAGCGCTGCGCCGGGCCGACCTCGTGATCGGCGGCGTGCTCATCCCGGGCGCCTCCACTCCCAAGCTTGTCCGCCGGGAGATGGTCTCCAACATGCGCAAGGGTGCGGTGATGGTGGATGTCGCCATCGATCAAGGCGGCTGTTTCGAGACCTCGCACCCCACCACGCACACCGACCCGGTGTATGCCGTCGATGGCGTGCTCCACTACTGCGTGTCGAACATGCCCGCCGCGGTGCCGCACACCTCCACGCTCGCGCTCACGAACGCGACCTTCCCCTACCTGCTCGAGATTGCCAACCAAGGCTTCGAGCGGGCCTGTGAAGATCGCCCGGCGCTCCGCGAGGGTGTCAACACCTACCAGGGTCAGGTGACCTACCCCGGCGTCGCCCGGTCGCAAGGCCGCTCCTGCGCCGACGTTGCCGCGCTGCTCTCGGTCCACTCGTAGCACGGACACTATCGCAGCTTGCGGTGCTCTTTCAGAATGCAGCGGTCCATCACCACCGTGAGCCCGGCTGCCCGCGCCTTGGCGGCCGCCTCCGGGTGCAGCACGCCTTCCTGCATCCACACGGCCTTGGCGCCGATGCGGATCGCGGCCTCCACAATCTCCGGCACGAACTCGGACCGCCGGAAGATGTCCACGATATCGACGGGCTCGGGCACGGAATCGAGATCGGGGTAGGTTTTCTCGCCGAGCACCTCAATTTCGCGAGGGTTGACCGGAATGATCCGGTATCCCGCTGCCTGCATATATTCCGACACGCCGTAGCTCGGACGCGCGCGCCGGCTGGACAGCCCCACCACGGCGATGGTGTGCGACTTCTCCAGCAGTTCCGCTATCGTCATGCCGAGCCTGCTACACCAGCTTCAGCAGCTTCCGAAACCGCTCCACCTCGGAAGGCGTGAGCTGCCGGTAGTGTCCCGGCCGAAGCGCGCCCAGTTCGAGAAAGCCGATCTTCACGCGCCGCAGTTTCTCAACCAGCTTGCCGAAGTGCCGGAACATCTCGCGGACCTGGTGGTGCCGCCCCTCGATCAGGCGCACCTCGTACCACGGGTTCTGCGCCCGGCGCGCCAGCCGCAGACCGGCCGGAGCCGTACGCCGCCCGGAGAGCGGCACGCCCGCGCGGAATTGCTCCTCCTGCTCGCCCGTCAACAGTCCGTTCACCTTCACGAGATAGGTCTTGGGAACATGGGTCGAGGCGGACGTGATGCGGTGGGCGAACTCGCCATCGTTGGTCAGCAGCAGCAGGCCCTCGCTGGCATAGTCGAGCCTTCCCACCGGATACACGCGCTCCTTGGTCTTCTGCACGAACTGCATCACGGTCGGCCGCCCCTGGGGGTCCGAAACGGTCGTCACCACGCCGTGCGGCTTGTTCAGCGCGAGGTACACTGTCCGCCCCGGAGCGCGCAGCATCTTACCGTCTACCTTGATGTGGTCGCGATCGAGGTCGGCCTTCGTTCCCAGTTCGGTAACAATCTGCCCGTTGACGGCGACCCGCCCCTCGACGATCATCTGCTCCGCTTTGCGCCGGCTCGTCACTCCCGCTCGCGAAAGTATTTTCTGCAGCCTTTCTTCAGGCATTCTCGGGCGGGATCTCCTCGGCGGATTCCGGTCGAACCTCCACGCTTTCAGCCGGCGCGCTCCCGCTTTCCCCATTCTCTGACGGCGCGCCTTCGGCCTCCACGCCGGCGGTCCGCGCCTCTGGCGCTCCCGCAGCGGGATTAGTTGCCGGTTCAGACGGCGCCTCGTCCTCCCCTATCGCAAGCCTCCGCAGCTCTTCGAACTCTTTCAGGGTTGGCAGCTCCGCCAGGTCGTTCAGACCGAACTGCACCAGGAAATCCTTCGTGGTCCGGTACAGGATCGGGCGGCCGATCACGTTTTTCCTTCCGCCGGCCTGGATCAGCTTCCGGTCGAGCAGCGTTTTCAGGACGCCGGCGCCCTGCACGCCGCGGATCTCCATAATTTCCGGCGCCGTGACCGGCTGCTTGTAAGCGATCGTGGCCAGCGTCTCGAGCGCGGCGAGCGACAGTTTCAGCGGCGGTTTCAGGCTCTTGGCGAAGGCCCGGACCGCCTCGTGATGTTCCGCCTTGGTCGCCATCTTGTACCCGCCCGCGACTTCGCGAATCATCACGCCGTGCGCGGCCGCGGAATACTCGGCGGTAAGCTCCCCGAGCAGGCGCTTGACGAGATCCTCGGGGCTCCGGAGCGCGTTCGCGATCTGCGCCGCGGTGGCGGGCTCCTCGGCAACGTAAACGATCGCCTCGATAACGGCCTTGAGCTGGGATTCATCGACGGCAGGCGCAGCCGGCGCCTCCCCGGTGGCAACCTGCGCTTCTCCGGCGGGTTCCGGCACGGCCTCCGGCGGCTCAGCCGCAACGGGCACTTCGGCCCCGGCGGCTATCTCCCGCGCGCCGGCAGTCTCTCTACTCTCGGTGCTCTCGGCCCCGGCGGTCAATTCTTCCTCCACCAGGGACGTCGTTGGCTGCTCGTCCATTCGGTCTATTGATAGTCCTTTTCGATATCCGTGATGTTCTGGTCCGACGCGAACACCTCATCGAACCGCTTGTGCGCCCGCAGCGCGATCTCCCCGAACGCATCCTTCTGGACCAGTACCACGGCCTGCATTCTGACCATCTCCAGGATGGCCAGGAACAGGCAAATCATCGCGCCGCGGCTGCGCTGCCGCTCAAACAGCTCAACCGCCCCGATCTTCTCGTTCCGCGGTTTGCTCTCGAGCAGCCCCTTCAGGTATTGCACCATGTCCGGCACGCTGACATCGTCGTGGTTCACCTGGAACACGGGCCGCTTCTTGGCGCGCTCCAGCACCTGCTCGAAGGTCTTCACCAGGTCGATGAGGGACACCGCCGGATCCGGCCCGCCATCGTCCTCGACGAACTCCTGGATGCGCGGATTCGACCAGACGTTCTCCTCGATCAGGCGCTTTTGCTGCAGCATCTCGGCGGCGTTCTTGAAACGCTCGTGCTCGAGCAGCCGTTCCACCAGTTCCCGCCGCGGGTCCTCCTCCGGGGACAGTTTCTCAAGCTCGGGATCCTTCGGCAGCAGCATCCGCGACTTGATGTAAATCAGCGTCGCTGCCATGAAGATAAACTCCGAGCTAAGCTCCATGTCGAGCGCCGCCGCCCGGCCGACGTATTCCACGTACTGGGTTGTGATCCTGGCGATGGGAATATCCCAAATGTCGATCTGCTGCTTCCGGATCAGATCGAGCAGGAGGTCCAACGGACCGTCGTATTTCTCCAGGTGGATGTTGAGCGGCGACAACGACACGACCTACTCACGATAGCATGGCCAAACCAGGAGCACAGGAGCAAAGGAGTAGAGGAGCAAAGGAGGCGGCTAACGCCGCGGAACCGCCGGCACGGTTCGCACACGCTTCGCTCCTTTTCCCCTTTACTCCTTTTCTCCTTTTCTCCTTTTCTCCGTTCCCGGCGCCTCCCCTTTGAAGAACAGCGTCACCTCCACCGTGTGATTCTCGTCGTTGGTCTTCACGGCGGACTTCGTGTCGCCCAGGTTGTCGAGAATGCCCTCTTCCTTCACCCGCTGAAGGAAATAGTCCGGATACTCCGAGTTGAACGGCTGCCCCGGCTTGATTCCCCACATCTTCCGGATCGCGGGTTCGGTCAGCAGGTCCAGCCCGATGACATTGAGGGCTCCCAATGTGTATCGCTGGCCCGGAATCACGTGAATGATCGCGTCGACTTTCTTCGCCTGGTCGCTGATCTTCTGCTCGACGGTCGATTTCACGCGCATATATCCCTCGCGCCGCATCCGGCTCTCAACCTTCGCCGCGTCCGAGTCCACCACCTGCCGGTTGTAGACGTCTCCGGGCTTGAAGGTCGCGAGCTTCTTGATCTCCGCCTGGGACAGGTCCGTTCCCTCGACCTCCACTCCGCCCATCGAATAGCTCGCGCCTTCATCCACCTTCACCGTGACCACCACGCCCTGGACCTCCTTATCCGGCTCGGTCCGGACTTCCGGAAACGAGACCCGAACCCGGCCGCGCGCCTCGTAGACCGGCCGGATCTGGTTTTCCAGCAACTGCCGGAACCTGACCTCCTTGTACGGCAACCCGATCGCCACCACGTTGATGGCGTTCTCGAGCGCCGTCGACGGCACCACCACGTTGCCGGTGAAAGTCACGCGCGACACCGCCGGACGCGCGCTGGCAAGCCGAAAGACCACCGCGAGCGGCCCGCTCCCGCTGTCGTCCGTGTCCAGTTTGGCGGCCACCGTGCCGGTCCGGCCATGGGCCGCCAGAAAGTCCTGGATGGCTTTCGAGTACCGCGCCAGCAGCGGTTCGGTCGCTGGAATCGTCTCGGCAAAGAACGGATCGTTCTGCCGCAATGCCGCTTCCACGTCCTTGGCGGGTACGCCCAGGTCTTCGAACCGGATCGGGAACCTCGGGTTCACCTCCGTAACCTCAAAGGTCACCGCATAGGCCTTACCGCCGGGTGCCGGTGCGTACCGGCAGGCCACGTTCTCGAATGCGCCGGTTGCGAGTAACCGCTGGCGGGCCGAGTCAAAGTCTTTGGGCGTCGCCATCTGGCCGGACTTGAGGCCGATCACCGCCAGAATCTGCTCGGGCTTGTACGCGTGCAGCCCTTCGATCCGGACGCTCGCGATCGGCCACGCGGTGGGAGCCTGCGCCGCCGCGCGCGGTTTCTTCTGCGCGCTCGCTCCGAGGCATATTGAGAGCAGCATCCCGGCCAGAACAAGACGCAGCATATCTCCATTCTAGACGCGTGCTCCGGGGCGTACCGTTTCCGCGGCAGCCCCGCGGTGGTACGATAGAACCTTCCCGATGACTGCCGGCATCCCTGACATTCTCGCCCGGATCGTCGAGTACAAGAAGGCCGAGCTGGCCATGTCCATGGTGCGCCGCGACGAGCTGGAAGCGCTCGCCGCGGAGAATCGGCCCCGGCGCCGCGATTTCCGGGCCGCGCTGCTGGCGCGCAGCCCGGCGGTGATCGCCGAAATCAAGAAGGCGTCGCCCACCAAAGGCGCGCTCGCGGCCCCGGACCTCGACCCCGCCGCGGTCGCCCGCGCCTACGAAGCCGGCGGCGCCGCCGCGCTCTCCGTCCTCACCGACGAGCGGTTTTTCCACGGCAGCCTGGACGATCTCGACATCGCCCGCGGCGCCGTGCGCCTCCCCGTTCTGCGCAAGGATTTCACGATTGACGAGTACCAGATCGCCGAAGCCGGCGCCCGGTGCGCCGATGCCGTCCTGCTGATTGCCGCCATCCTCCCGGCCGCGCGCCTCCGCCAGCTCCGCGACTACGCCGCAAAGCTCGATCTCACGGCGCTGGTCGAGGTCCACAACGAGGGCGATCTTGAGGCCGCGCTCGACTGCGGCGCACGGTTGATCGGCGTGAACAACCGCGACCTCCGCACGTTCGAGGTCACGCTCGAAACCTCGCTCCGCTTGGCTCCCAAAATTCCCTCTGGCGTGATCAAAGTCAGTGAGAGCGGCATCCGGTCCGCCGGCGACATCCGCCGGTTGAGCGAAGCCGGCTTCCAGGCATTCCTGGTGGGCGAACATCTGATGCGATCCAAGGATCACGAGCAAGCCCTCCGCACCCTCCTGAACCACCGATGATGGTCAAGATCTGCGGCATCACGAATCGCGACGACGCCCTGGCCGCCGCCGGGTGCGGCGCCTCCGCTCTGGGCTTCAACTTCTACCCCGGCAGTCCCCGTTATCTTACCCTCGAAGCCGCTAAACAAGTACTTGAATCCGTACCGGACAACATACTGAAAATAGGCGTCTTTGTTAACGAGCTACCGGACCGGCTTTCCGCCTTCGCCCGCGAGCTGGCACTCGACGCCGTTCAGATTCATGGCGACGCGCCGCAGTTCCCCGAGGGCCTCCGCGTCTGGCGCGCTCTGCGCGTAACTCCCGGCTTCGATATCTCTGTTCTCGACGCCATCCCGGCCGAAGCCTGCCTCCTGGACACGCCTGCCGACGGCTTCGAGGGCGGCACCGGCAGGACGTTCGACTGGACGCTGGCTCGCGGCGCGCGCCGCCCGGTCATCCTGGCCGGCGGGCTTGATGAAACCAACGTCCGCCGAGCCATCGAAGCCGCCCAGCCTTGGGGCGTCGACGCGTGCTCGCGGTTGGAATCCTCCCCGGGCCGCAAGGATCATCTGAAAATGGCGCGCTTCATCCAGGCGGCTCGCTCATGAGCGCCCTCGGACCCGACGCCGGAGGCCACTTCGGTCCCTACGGCGGCCGGTACGTTCCCGAGACCCTCATGGCGCCTCTCGACGAACTCGAGAAGGCATATTTCGCCGCGCGCAAGGCCCCGGAATTTCGAACGGAGCTTCAGGATCTCCTGGCCCACTACGCAGGCCGTCCCACGCCGCTCTACCACGCCCGGCGTTTGAGCGAGCATCTCGGAGGCGCCCGCATCTACATCAAACGCGAAGATCTGCTTCACACCGGCGCGCATAAGATCAACAATTGCCTCGGCCAGGTCCTGCTCGCGCGGCGGATGGGAAAGCGGCGGGTGATCGCTGAAACCGGCGCCGGGCAGCACGGCGTCGCCACCGCCACCGTCTGTGCGCTGTTCGGTCTCGATTGCACCGTCTATATGGGCGTCGAGGACATGCGCCGCCAGCGGTTGAACGTTTTCCGCATGCGCCTGCTCGGCGCTCGCGTCGAGGGCGTCTCCGCCGGCAGCCGGACGCTCAAGGACGCCATCAGCGAAGCCATGCGCAACTGGGTCACGAACATTTCAACGACCTATTACCTCCTTGGTTCCGCTTTAGGAACCCATCCCTATCCATTGATGGTGCGGGATTTCCAATCCGTGATCGGCCAGGAAGCGCGCGCTCAGATCCTCCAGGCCGAAGGCCGCCTGCCCCACGCCATCTTCGCCTGCGTCGGCGGCGGCTCGAACGCCATCGGGATCTTCCACCGGTTCATCGAGGACGCAGACGTCCGGTTGATCGGCATCGAAGCCGGCGGCCGCGGTCCCTCGCTCGGCGACCACGCGGCACGTTTTTCGGGAGGCTCTCCCGGAGTCCTCCAGGGCGCTTACAGCTACCTGCTTCAGGACGGCAACGGGCAGATCGCTCTCACGCACTCGATTTCGGCGGGCCTCGACTATGCGCTGGTCGGTCCCGAACATGCTTGGCTGCACGACCAGGGGCGCGCGGAGTACGTCTCCGCAAACGACCGGGAAGCCCTGGAAGCGGCGCTCCTGCTCTCCCGCACGGAAGGCATCATTCCGGCCTTGGAGTCGGCCCACGCCGTGGCGGAAGCGGTCCGGCGGGCGCCTCAGGCAAAGGACGAGATTTTCCTCGTAAACTTATCAGGACGAGGGGACAAGGACATTGATATCTACCGCGAAAACTTCCCCGAGCTCGACCGGGATCTCGCGCCTCTTTGAGCGCCTCCGGTCCGCGCGGCGGAAAGCGCTCATCGGTTACCTCACGGCGGGCGATCCCACGCCCGAGCGGACGCCCGCGCTCGTCTCGGCGCTGGTGCGCGGCGGCGTGGATCTCATCGAGCTCGGCGTTCCCTTCTCCGACCCGATCGCCGATGGCCCCGTGATCCAGCGCGGCGCCGAGCGCGCGCTCCGCGCCGGAACTTCGCTCGGAAGCGTGCTGGGGATCGCGGCCGAGATCCGGCAAGCTTCGGATGTCCCGTTGCTCCTGTTCACCTATCTCAACCCCGTCCTCAAGTACGGCGTCGAAGCGCTGGCCAAGGAAGCGTCTTCGATCGGCATCGACGGGATTCTGGTGACCGACCTCAGCATCGAAGAGGCCGCCCGGCACATCGAAGTCATGCGCCGTTACGGCCTGGACACCATCTTCCTGGCGGCGCCTACCTCGACCGTCGAGCGGCAACGGCGAATCGCCGAAAGCTCATCCGGCTTCGTTTACCTCGTCTCCCGCACCGGAGTGACCGGCGAGCGCGACTCGCTCTCGAACTCGGTTGCCCCGCTGGTCGAATCGATGCGCCGCCTGACCGATCTACCTCTGGCCATCGGCTTTGGCATCTCGCGCCCGGAGCACGTCGCGGCGGCCGGCGCCCTGGCCGACGCGGTGGTAGTGGGCAGCGCCTTCGTGCGCCTGATCGAGCAGGGCGCCGATGAGGCACAGCTTGAGACTTTCACGCGCAGCCTCAAGCAAGGATTTGAATTATGACGCACGAGGAGGGCCTCAAAGCGCTCGAGAGATGCCGCGATCGGATCGACGATCTGGACCGCCGCATCCTGGCGCTGCTCAACGAGCGCACGCGCATCGTCGAAGAGATTGGACGAGTCAAGCAGCAGCTCGACCTTCCGATTTACGAGCCCAGGCGCGAGGACCAGGTGTTTGAAAACGTCACGGGGAACAACCCAGGGCCTCTTACGCCGGAAGGCGTCAAGCGCGTCTTCGAGCGCATCATCGACGAAATGCGCAACGTGCAGCGGCTCCGGATGTTGGAGCGTGACGGAAACGAAGAACCCAAATGATGAACCACGCTGAAAGGAATCTCTCATGTTAGTCGTAATGCAGGAAGGCGCCACCGAGAAGCAGATCCAGACGGTCATCGACCGCCTCGTGTCGCTGGGCTTCACGGTGCACCGGTCCACCGGCGTGGTCCACACCGTGCTCGGCGGCGTCGGCCCGATGGACTACTTCGAGCCCGCCGATTTCGAAGTCATGGACGGCGTCAAAGAGGCTCACCGGATCATGTCGCCCTACAAGCTGGCGAGCCGCACTTTCCGGCCCGCGGGCACCGTGATCCGGATAGGCGGTGTCGAGATCGGCGGGGACCGCGTGGTCATGATGGCCGGGCCGTGCAGCGTCGAGTCCCGCGAGCAGATGCTCGGCCTCGCGGAGACCGTCGCCGGAGCCGGAGCGCAAATCCTGCGCGGAGGCGCTTTCAAGCCGCGCAGTTCCCCGTACAGCTTTCAGGGAATGGGCGAGGAAGGGCTCGCCATCCTGCGGGAAGCGGCCGACAAGCACGGCCTGCTGGTGGTTACCGAGGTCATGGACCAGACGCAGATTCCCCTGGTCGGCTCCTATGCCGACATTCTCCAGGTCGGCGCGCGCAACATGCAGAACTTCAACCTGCTCCGCGAGCTGGGGAAACAGCCCAAGCCCGTGCTGCTCAAGCGCGGGATTGCGGCCACCATCGAAGAGCTGCTCCTTTCGGCCGAGTACATTTTGGCCGCGGGCAACAACGCGGTGATCCTCTGCGAGCGCGGCATCCGCACGTTCGAGAGCTACACGCGCAACACGCTCGACATTTCGGCCATCCCGGTAGTGAAGAAACTCTCGCACCTGCCGATGATCGCGGACCCTTCGCACGGCACCGGCCGCCGCGACAAGGTCCTCCCCATGGCCCGGGCCGCGGTTGCGGCAGGCGCCGACGGTCTGATCATCGAAGTACACCAGGACCCCGACCACGCTCTCAGCGACGGCGCGCAATCGCTGCGGCCCGAACAGTTCGCCGAGTTGATGGCGCAGCTCCGGATCATCGCCCCGGCCGTGAATCGCACAATCTGATGAAAACCGTAGCCATCGCCGGTACCGGTTTGATCGGCGCGTCTTTCGGCCTGGCGCTGAAGAGCGCTGGCTTTCGCGGGCGCATCCTCGGCGTCAGCTCGGCCGCCGCCATCAAGGAAGCGTTATCCCGCGGGGCCGTGGACGAGGCGGCGCCGCTCGAGGAAGCCGTCGCCTCTGCCGACCTTATTTACCTCTCTCAGACCATCGACCGTATCCTCTCTACCCTGCCCCGCATCGCCCCATACGTCCGTCCGGGCGCGCTCGTCACCGATGCGGGCAGCACCAAGACGGTGATTGTGAATCAGGCGCTGCGCTCGCTGGCATCCGGCCAGTTTCTCGGCGGGCATCCCATGGCGGGAAAAGAGCAGCGCGGCGCGGCCCATGCCTGCGCGGAGCTTTTCCGGGGCCGCACCTGGATTCTCACGCCCACCGATCCCGGCCAGCTCGACTCGCCCGCCGCCCGGGAGTTCCTCGACTGGATCGGGAAGATCGGCGCCGTCCCCGTGGTCCTGAGCCCCCAGGAACACGACCGCGTGGTGGCCCTCACCTCCCACCTGCCGCAGTTGCTTTCGACCGCGCTCGCCGCCACGCTCGCCGACCGGCTCGCCGATCCCGAGCACTTCCGCGCCTCCGGACCCGGCCTCGCCGACATGACCCGCCTGGCCGGCAGTTCCTGGGACATTTGGCGCGAGATTCTGGCGACGAATTCGAGCGCGATCGATTCCGCCCTGGCCGCGTGCATTGCCAAGTTGGAAGGCCTTCGCGCCGGCCTCACCTCCGACGCAACCCGGCACACTTTCGAATCCGCCGCCGAGCTCGGCTCAAGGCTGCGGAAGTAGCTGTGAAACAATCCGGGGGCACTCCGTACAACGCCGCCATGACCAACGTGGCCGTGTTATGGCGGAAGTAGCTGTGAAACAATCCCGGGACACTCCGGGCTCCCCATGTGGAACCAGCGCGTTACCGCGCGTGCAGGCGTGACCCCCGGATTGTTCCACAGCTCCCGAGGGCGTGGTCTTCGGGTGCTGAGGGCAGCGCGGCTCTATTTCTTCTTCGTCAGGATGATCGCCGTTACGTCTCGAATGGCGCCTGGGGGACCACCGCGGCGCACCAGGCCGTATTGTCCGAGATAGGGCCGCTGCAGCTTCACCCACAGCTTCGAGACCGTCAGGCTCCCGGCGTCGTCGAGAATGAAGAAGGCGTCCCGGAGGTCCTGCCCGTTCGGCAGCTTTCGCACGCGGCTTCCAATGGGCTTGAATTCGCGCCCGTTCTTCGCGAAAAAGCCGTAGACCCTGTCGAAGGGGTCGGAGGTGGTGTACACGGTCACTTCCAGCTCGGACTGGGCGAGGGCGGCTGCCTTGGCCTCGTCCGTGCCCGCCCGGTCGAGCTTCGCGCCGGGATACATTTTGGCTCCGGGCTGCCCCAAGGCAACCGCGAGAACGCAGAAAAATACAATCAGGCGTGAAAATGTCATGTCGGGCCCAAGGCAAAGAATACGCTCGAAGCCGCCTGCAAATCAACGATTTCTTAGGCGCGTCAGTACGTTCCCCCAGTCGCGATCCAGTACCGCGCACCTACTACTAGTACTTCCAAGGCAAACTCTGATAAGAACTCGGGCACACACCGGCTGGGCGCCGCCGGCCTACCGCACCGCTCCATTACCCTGGTAATATAAGGTATGGCAATTGCGCATTCGAAGGTTACGGCCCAGGGGCAGATTTCCGTCCCGGTGGACGTACGCCGGAAGCTCGGCATCGGCCCGGGCTCGGTCCTGGAATGGGAGCAAGACGGCAACCGGATGGTTGTCCGCCGCGTGGGCCGCTTCAGTTCCGAGGATATCCATCGGGCAGTGTTCGGGGCGAGGACGCCGGAAGCGCGAAGTGTCGAGGAACTGAGAGAAGGCATCCGGCGCTACGCCCGAAAGCGTTATGCGCGCGGTTGACACGAATGTTCTGGTCCGCCTGATCGCGCGGGACGATTCCCGCCAGGCCGCCGCGGCGGAGAGCTTCATCGGCAAGGGTGCCTGGGTCCCGGTGCTCGCGCTGGCCGAGGCGGCGTGGGTGCTTACCAGTGTCTACGAGCTGAGCGCGAACGACCTGGCCAGGGCGATTGAAATGTTGCTCAACCACCGGGATCTGGTGCTCCAGGATTCGGAGACCGTGGCAGCGGCACTGGAGCTGTTCCGCGCAAAACCAGCGCTGGGCTTCTCGGATTGCCTGATGCTCCAGTTAGCCCGGAAAGCCGGACACCTTCCGCTCGGCACCTTCGACCGCAACCTGGCCAAGGTTGAGGGGGCGCAAAAGCTCTAGCCGCCGGCTGGCGTGGTGTAGACTCGGACTATGCAGCCGGCGCAGCGCCTAACCGCGATCATCGAACGTGAGGACGACGGCTATGTGGCGCTGTGCCCGGAGTTCGACATTGCGAGCGAGGGTGCGTCGACTGAAGAAGCGCGCACCAACCTCATCCAGGCCCTCACGCTGTTCTTCGAGACGGCCTCCCCGTCCGAAGTCGCCAAGCGCTTTCACAACGAAGTCTTCGCGGTCTGAACATTATGCGAGAAGGCGCGGACACACAAAAGGAACTCCCCATTTCCACGGAGAGAAGCTGCCGATACTGCGGAACTCGCTTGAATGCCGCAGCCTCGGTGTGCAGGGTGTGTGGAAAATATCAAAATCGATGGAAGGAAGCTCTCTCCCTATCAGCGGCTGGCGCGACCGTGATGTCAGCCGTCGTGAGCCTCGCAGTCCTCGGGCTGGCATATATCCAGTTGAAGCAGACCGGTGCCACCTTACAGCTCGCAAACGCTGCTTTACAACTCGCGAATCTTGCCAAGAGTCAAGCTGAGGCGAGTGAGGGCGCGGTAAAGGATGCCTCGGTCAAATTGAACGATCTGGTCAAGGGCGTAGAGGAACAATCTCGTCGAATGCAGCGGGTCGAGGGTGTCTTGACTCAAGTGGATCTCATCAGTGGGGGGAGAAAGCTTTGCCTGATTTATAGGCCTGTCACATGGAACGACGAGGCCGGTGCAATACCCTTATACGTGCCGGCAACATGGACAGCTGGGGCGTGTAAGGCTCAGGCGCTAAAACTTGGGGGCGCTCAATTTCGACTTGGCTGCGTGTTTCGAGACCATGCGTCGCTGGGAACACTCGTCGAGAACTCACGGGAACGCCCAGCCGTGGCACCACCCGAGAACTGTGGGTGGTAACGCTGCCAGTCCCTATCTTGCGGACCCCCCCTTCGGCAGCCGCGTCTCCCCCATCAAAAACCGGTCCACGCCGCGGGCCGCCTGGCGGCCTTCGGCGATGGCCCAGACCACCAGCGACTGGCCGCGGCGCATGTCGCCCGCCGCGAAAACGCCATCCACCGACGACATGAAGTTCTCGTCCGCCGCCACGTTGCCGCGGGCGTCGAGCTTCACACCAAGCTGCTCGATCATGCCGCTCTTCTCCGGACCCGTGAAGCCCATCGCGAGCAGAACCAGGTCCACGTCGAGCGCAAAATCGGTGCCCGGAATCGGCTCGAATTTCGGAGGCGGCCCGACCCGGATCGCGTGCAGCCGTTCGACGTTACCCTCCCGATCGCCGCTAAATTTCGTCGTGGCGATGGCCCATTCCCGGCTGCCGCCTTCTTCGTGCGAACTCTCGACGCGAAGTTGCAGCGGCCACAGCGGCCAGGGCGTTTGGGGCGCGCGCTCGCTGGGCGGCAACGGCATGATCTCGAACTGGTGGATCGAGGCCGCCTTCTGGCGATGGCACGTGCCCAGGCAGTCGGCGCCCGTGTCGCCGCCGCCGATAATCACCACGCGCTTGCCCGTGGCGAACATCGCCGACTGGCCGTTGATGCGGTCGCCCGCGCACAGCCGGTTCTGCAGCGGCAGAAAATCCATCGCGAAGTGGATGCCGCGCAGCTCGCGGCCCGCGACATCCAGGTCGCGAGGGTGCTCGGCGCCGCCGGTGAGCACAATCGCGTCGAACTGCTTGCGAAGGTCTTCCACCGGCACATTGTGTCCCACATGCGCGTTCGTCCGGAACACGATGCCTTCCGCGACGAGCTGCTCCAGACGGCGGTCCAGGACTTCCTTTTCGAGTTTGAAATTCGGAATCCCGTAGCGCAGCAGGCCGCCCACGCGGTCCGCTTTTTCGAACACGGTGACCGAGTGGCCCGCGCGGTTGAGCTGTTGCGCGGCGGCGAGGCCCGCCGGACCCGAACCGACTACGGCGACGCGCTTGCCCGTCCGTTGCTGAGGCGGCTCCGGCCGGATCCAGCCTTCATGAAAAGCCCGCTCGATGACGGTCTTTTCAATCTGCTTGATGGTAACCGGCGGCTCGTTGATGCCCAGCACGCAGGCGGCTTCGCACGGAGCGGGACACACGCGGCCCGTGATCTCGGGGAAGTTATTGGTCGCGTGCAGCATGCGGATGGCCTGCTGCCAGCGGTCGCGGTAGACCAAATCGTTCCAGTCGGGAATGAGGTTGTTCAGCGGACAGCCCGTATTGCAGAACGGCACGCCGCAGTCCATGCAGCGCGCCCCTTGCGTCCGGACCTTCTCCTCGGGGAACGGCTCGTAGACCTCGAAGAAATCGTTGACGCGCTCCGTGACCGGCCGCCGCTGCGGCATCTCGCGCTGGTATTCGAGGAAACCGGTCTGTTTACCCACGCAGCACCTCCTCGACGGCAGGCACCTGCGGCGGTGGAATCGTGACCTCGGGAGCCGCCTCGGCCGGTTGTGGCTTCGCCAGCACACGCTTGTACTCTTGCGGGAACACCTTGACGAACTTGGACGCCATCCGGTCCCAGTGATCGAGGATCCACTTCGCGCGCGGGCTCCCAGTCAGTTCGGCGTGCCGCGAAATCAGATCCCGCAGCATCCCGAGGTCGGCGGCCGGCGCCGGCTCCAGATCGACGCTGGCGGGGTTGCAACGCGTGCGGGCAAACTCTCCGGTTTCATCCAGGACGAAAGCCAGCCCGCCCGTCATCCCCGCGGCGAAGTTGCGGCCCGTGGGGCCCAGCACGACCACCAGTCCCTTGGTCATGTACTCGCAGCCATGGTCGCCGACGGCTTCGACTACCGCCGTCGCGCCCGAGTTGCGGACCGCGAAACGCTCACCCGCCATGCCGTTGAAGAACGCCTCGCCGCCCGTGGCGCCATACAGCACCACGTTGCCCACGAGCATGTTCTCCTCGGGAGGGAACGTGGAATGCTTCGACGGGTACACGATGATGCGTCCGCCGGAGAGCCCCTTGCCCACGTAGTCGTTCGCGTCGCCTTCGAGAGTGAGGGTGACGCCCCGGGCCAGGAACGCGCCGAAGCTCTGGCCGGCCGAGCCGGTGAACTCGAATTTGATGGTATCGTCCGCGAGACCGGCCGAGCCATATTTCCGCGCCACTTCTCCGCTCAGCATGGCGCCGACGGTGCGGTGAACGTTCCGGATGGGCAGCTTGAACTCGATCGGGGTGCCGTTGTCGAGCGCCTCCCGGGCGTGATCGATCAGCTTGTAGTCGAGCGCCTGGTCGAGCCCATGGTCCTGCGCGATTGTCGAGCGGCGCGCGACGCGGCCCGGAACGGGCGGGCTGTAGAGGATCGAAGAGAAGTCCAACCCACGGGCCTTCCAGTGATCCACGGCCTCTTTCACCTCGAGACGGTCCACCCGGCCGACCGCTTCCTCGAGCGTACGGAACCCGAGCTGTGACAGAAGTTCCCGCACTTCCTCGGCGACATAGAAGAAATACCGGATCACGTGCTCGGGCTGGCCGGTGAACTTCTTGCGGAGCGCGGGGTCCTGCGTCGCAATCCCGACCGGGCACACATTGAGATGGCACTTGCGCATCATGATGCAGCCGAGCGCCACCAGCGGCGCGGTCGAAAACCCGAATTCCTCGGCGCCCAGCAGCGCGCCGATCATTACGTCGCGGCCGGTCTGGAGCTTACCGTCCACCTGGACGCGGATGCGGCTGCGCAGGTCGTTCATGACGAGCACCTGCTGGGTCTCCGACAGCCCGAGTTCCCAGGGACCGCCCGAATGCTTGATCGCGGTAAGCGGGGAGGCGCCGGTGCCGCCGTCGTGGCCGCTGATCAGCACCTGGTCGGCGTGCGCCTTGGCCACGCCCGCGGCGACGATGCCCACGCCCACCTCGGCAACCAGTTTCACCGAGATCCGCGCGCGCGGGTTGACGTTCTTGAGGTCGTAGATGAGCTGCGCGAGATCTTCGATGGAGTAGATGTCGTGGTGCGGCGGCGGCGAGATGAGCTGCACGCCGGGGATCGAGTGACGCACCCTGGCGACCACCTCGTCCACCTTGTGGCCGGGCAACTGCCCGCCCTCGCCGGGCTTGGCGCCCTGCGCAATTTTGATCTGCAGCTCGTCGGCGTTGACCAGGTAGTTGGCCGTGACACCGAAGCGGCCCGAGGCCACCTGCTTGATCGCGCTGCGGCGCAGATCGCCGTTCGCATCGGCCTGGAAGCGCGCCTCGTCCTCGCCGCCTTCCCCGGTGTTCGACTTCGCGCCGATGCGGTTCATGGCGATCGCCAGCGTCTCGTGCGTCTCCTTCGAGATCGAACCGAACGACATGGCGCCGGTGGCGAAGCGCTTCACGATTTCGGCGGCCGGCTCCACTTCCTCGAGCGGAACGGGCCGCCGGCTGAACTTGAAGCCCATCAGCCCGCGAAGCGTGGCCAGGTGCCGCGATTGATCGTTCGCCGCGGCCGCAAATTCCTTGTAGGTCTCGTAGCTCTCCTGGCGCACCGAGTGCTGCAGCTTGCTGATGGTTTGCGGATTGAACAAGTGGTACTCGCCGTTGGCCCGGTAGTGATAATTGCCGGCGACGGAGAGCTCCGGGTCCGCCCCGGTGAGCGGGCGGAAAGCGTAATCGTGCTTCATTTGCGCTTCGCGCGCGATGACGTCCAGCCCAACGCCTTCGACGCGCGAGGCCGTACCCGTGAAATACTGGTCCACCACCGACCGGTTCAGGCCGATGCACTCGAAGATCTGCGCCCCGCGATAGCTCTGGAGCGTCGAGATACCCATCTTCGAGAAGACCTTCAGCAGGCCCTTGTTGATGGCCTTCTTATAGTTTTTGAGAGCCTCCTCGAAGGTGAGGCCCGCGGGGAACCATCCGCGGCGCTCGATCTGTTCCAGCGTCTCGATCGAGAGATACGGATTGATCGCGCTCGCGCCGTAGCCGATCAGCAGCGCAAAGTGCATCACCTCGCGCGGCTCGCCGGATTCCACGATGAGCGCCACCTGCGTGCGCGACTTCTCGCGGATGAGATGGTTGTGAACCGCCGTGAGCGCCAACAGGCTGGGAATCGCCGCATACTCTTCGTCGATGCCGCGATCCGAGAGGATCAGCAGCGTGTAGCCGCTCTTGATGGCGAGCGAGGCGCGGCGGCACAGGCCGTCGAGCGCACGCTCGAGTTCCTTCTCGCCGCCGTCGGTGCAGTAGAGAGCCGGCAGCGTGGTGGCGAGAAAATCGCCCCAGGAAACGCGGCGCAGCTTTTCGAGATCGTAGTTGGTCAGGATGGGGTGCTCGAGCTTGAGCGTATGGCAGTGCTGCGGCGTTTCGTCGAGGATATTGCGCTCGGTTCCGATGAAGCTCGTGGTGGACATCACCAGCTCTTCGCGGATCGGATCGATGGGCGGGTTCGTCACTTGGGCGAAAAGCTGCTTGAAGTAGTTGAACAGCGGCTGCGGCTTATCAGACAGGCAGGCGAGCGGCGTGTCGCAGCCCATCGATCCCACGGGTTCCTGGCCATTGACAGCCATAGGCGTGAGAATGAATTTCAGATCTTCGTCCGTGAAGCCGAAGGCGCGTTGGCGTTCGAGCAGGGAGTCGAAATCGGCGGGATGCCAGCGCGGCGGCTCGGGCAGCATGTCGAGCCTGACCTGGTTGTCCTTGATCCACTGCGCGTACGGCCGGCGCTCCGCGAGCCGATGCTTGATCTCCTCATCCGGAACGATGCGCCCTTCGGTGGTATCCACCAAAAACATGCGGCCCGGCTGAAGCCGCCCTTTGAACCGCACCTCCTCGGGCTTGACCGGAAGCACGCCGGTCTCCGAGGCCAGTATCGCGGTGCCGTTGTGCGTGACCCAGTAGCGCGCCGGGCGGAGGCCGTTGCGGTCCAGCGTGGCGCCGATCACGCGGCCATCGGTGAACGCAATCGCGGCCGGCCCGTCCCAGGGCTCCATCAGAGAGGCGTGGTATTCGTAGAAGGCCCGCTTTTCATCGGACATCCCCGGATCGCCGCCCCAGGCCTCGGGAATCAGCATGGCCATCGCGTGCGGCAGGCTTCTTCCCGCCAGGGTCAGGAACTCCACTGCATTGTCGATCTGCGCGGAGTCGCTGCCGCCGGGCGTGCAGATGGGGAAAACTTTCTTGATATCGTCGCCAAAAAGCGAGGAAGCCAGGACCGATTGCCGCGCGTACATCCACGCCACGTTGCCCTTGAGCGTGTTGATCTCGCCGTTGTGGCAGAGATAACGGAACGGGTGCGCGAGCTGCCAGGTCGGAAACGTGTTGGTGGAGAAGCGCTGGTGCACCATCGCGAGCGCGCTGACCGCCTCCGGGTCCGAGAGTTCCTTGAAGAAGCTGGAGATCTGGGGCGCGAGCAACAGGCCCTTGTAGACGATGGTCCGGGCCGAAAGCGACGGGATATAGAAGAAGTCCTTGTTGTGCAGGTCCGCGGCGGCGATTTCGGCTTCCGCGCGCTTGCGGATGACGAAGAGCTTGCGCTCGAGAGCGTCCGCATCCATGCCCGGCGCGTGCTGGATGAAAATCTGCTCGATGTAAGGCTGCGAGGCGCGCGCGATCCGGCCGATGGCGTTCGAGTTGATGGGCGTGTCCCGCCAGCCGAGAACGCTCAGGCCCTCCTCGCGCACGATGCGCTCGAGGATGCCTTCGCAGATCAGCCTCTCGTGCTTTTCGACCGGCAGGAAGAGCATGCCGATTCCATACTCACCCGGGTTCGGCAGGGTGAAGCCGATCGAGGCGCACTCCCGCGCGAAGAATTCGTGCGGAATCTGAATCAGCACGCCGGCGCCGTCGCCGGTCTCGGGGTCGCAGCCGCAGGCGCCGCGATGCTGCAGGTTCAGAAGAATCTGAATTCCCTTGAGGATGATGTCGTGAGACCGCTCGCCTTTGATATTGACCACAAAGCCAATACCGCAGGCGTCGCGCTCGCAGGCGGGATCGTACAGGCCCTGTCGCTCCGGTAGACCTCGCGATAGACTTTCGCCTTGCATGGTGACCGAATACCTTTCGTTCCTTCGAAAGACGCGCACCCGCGGACTCGCTCCGTGGCGGAGCGGGATCCCACCGGTACGCCTGCCGGGCACATCGTGGGACCCGGAACCTTCTGCCGGGCAACCTTCGCCAGGTCAGGCCGGTTGCCGGTTGTGTGGGCCTGTTATGCCTTCACCCGCTGCCTAATTGCAGCGCCAATCTTCCTGCCCAGAATACGAAAAAATAACAACATTAGTCAACCGAAAAATAGAGGCCTTCAAAATAAGAGGATCTTATGTTACCCTGAGTGAGGCCGACGCTTTGGCAGCGCCAGCCGACTGGAGTTTCCGTGAGTTTCGAACAGTTGAGCCTTTTTCGAGAGATCGTCCAGGAAAAGAGCGTCAGCCGGGGTGCGGCGCTTAGCGGCGTGAGCCAGTCGGCGGCCAGCCAGCGTCTGCATGAATTGGAGGAGCGGTTGGGAGTCGCATTGCTCGACCGGTCTACCCGGCCTTTTTCGGTAACCCCGGCCGGAAGACTCTACTACGAGCTGTGCCGCGACGTGCTCCAACGGTACGAGGCGTTCACGGTCGGGCTCGAGAGCTTGAAGGCGGAAGTGGAAGGGACGGTCCGGGTCGCTTCGATTTATTCCGTGGGCATCTCGGAGATGGCGGGACTCAAGGAGGAGTTCTCGCGGCGCTTTCCGCACGCGCGGCTCGAAGTGGAATACCTGCGGCCGGACAAGGTCTACGAGCAGGTGCTGGCGGATCGCGCCGACCTTGGCTTCGTCAGTTATCCGCAGGCGGGCAAGCAACTCTCGGTGTTGCCCTGGAGGCAGGAGGAAATGGCCGTGGCGGCCGCGCCCGCGCATCCGCTCGCGCAACGCGAACTGATCGGGCCCGCCGATCTGAACGGCCAGGAGTTTATCGCCTTCGATGAAGATCTGCCGATCCGTCAGGGCATCGATCACTTCCTCCGCGAGCACGGCGTCGAGTTGAACACCACGATGCACTTCGACAACATCCAGTCGATCAAAGAGGCGGTCGCGTTGGGGTCGGGCATCAGTATCCTGCCGCTGCGGCCGATGCGGGCGGAAATCGAGCAGGGGCGGCTGGTGGCGATCCCGATCGACGGCGCGCTGCTGCGGCCGGTGGGCATCATCCATCGGCGGCGCAAGAAATTCCATCGCGCGGCGCAGTGCTTTCTCGAACTGCTGGCCGAGCAGCCGGCGCCGGAGCCCGCGTTCATCGGGAAGTAGGACGAGGACAGAATCCGCGTTGATCCGTGTTCATCGGCGGCCAATATTGACGCGCCCGAACCCGTGTCTCTCAGAATTGTGATCGGCCGCTGATCGACGCTGATGAACGCCGATTTTGTATGAACGGCGCGCTCGATTTCCATTTCACGGCTCTTCCCATAGCGCTGGGCATCCCCGCATCCACGCTATGTTGGTTCGGTGATGTTCTTCCTCTGGGTTGTGGGTTGCTGGGTCGCGCTGTTCGTGCATACCGTCTTCCGCAAGCGGCCGCCGCAGGCGCGGGAGGTGAAGCGGGACCGCCGCTGGACCACCGGTTTCTGCCTGCAGATCGCGGCCATCGGAATGGTCTGGGTCCTCCGCCGGCCTGCCGATGGCGAGGTGGCTCTTGGCGCGATCGCCGCCATCCTCGCCACGATATCGCTATGGATGATGCTCGCCGCCCAGCGCGAACTCGGCAAGCAGTTCGCCTACCGGGCGCGGCTCGTCGAAGGACACAAGCTGATCACGACCGGACCCTACCGGCTGGTGCGGAATCCGATCTACACAGGCCTGTACGGCCTGACGCTGGCGACCGCGCTGGCGCATAGCCGCTGGATCGCCATCCCGTTGTTCACCGCATCTTATGCCGCAGGCACCGCAATTCGCGTGAAAGCCGAGGAGCGGCTGCTACGCGGCGCGTTCGGCGCAGAGTTCGAGGCCTACGCGCGGAGGACGCCCGCGGTGATCCCAGGTGCGCGGCTCTGAGCCCGGCTACACCGCGAACAACCGGTCGAAGAACTCGCGCGTGCGGGCTTGGATCTGCGCCAGCTCGATGTCGATCGGCTGGTCGTGCAGGTGATCGGGCGTCCAGCGGCGCACCAGGTCGTTGAGGCTTTCGAGCTGCGAGCCTCCCGCTGGCAGCGTGCCGCCGGCGTGCCCGGTGGAAACGCGCACCGCGTGGTCGAGGGCCCGATAGAAAATGGCCGCATCGCGCAGGAAGTCGGCGTCCGTGCGCTCGAGGTGGCCCATCTGCTCGATCACGTCGATGCGGGCCGGCGTGTTCAGCACCTTGTAGAAAATCCCGGCGCCTTTCAGCCGCAGGTACATCAGCGCGAAATCGATATCGTAGTAGCCGCCGCGGCCCGTCTTCAGCGGGTTCTCCCCGCCTTGCTCCTTCTCGAGCCGCAGGCGCATTTGCAAAAGTTGCTTTCGCGAGCGCCCGCTCTGGCCGTAGCGGCGCCAGTCGACCTTTTGCAGTTCGTTGAGGAAGGCGGTGCCCCGCTCGACGTCGCCCGCTATGGCGCGCGTCTTCATATAGGTGATGCCTTCCCAGGCCTCCGCCGTGTTGGCGAAGTAATTCTTGTACGTGCTCTCAGCCTGCACCAACGCCCCGGACCGCCCATTCGGCCGCAGACGCGTGTCCACGGCAAACATCATGCCGTCACCCGTATAGGCGCTGATGATCGAGATCATGCGCTCGGCCACGCGCGTCCAAAACGCTTGCTCGGATACGTCTTCGTCCGGAATCACGAAGATCAGGTCGGCGTCCGACGCGAGATCGAATTCGCGCATCCCCAGGCGTCCCAGGGTAACCACGATCATCCGCTGGCCCGGCTGGTATCCGCTCGAAGGAGGATGCGTAGCGGCGACCTGCTCGATGGTCATGCGATAGGCCGCGGCAATCACGGCGTCCGCCAGGTCCGAGGTGCGTTCCAGCGTCTCGAAAATGCCGGTTTCGAGACCCATGCTCTCGGCCTGGATGCGAAACATCTCGCGCCGGAAGAATCGCCGCAGCTCGCCGGCATCATCGATCGACGCGGCCTCCTCGGCATATGGCAGGTCCACCCCCGGACTCACCCGCATACGGCGCAACTCTCCGAGCAACTCCGGATTCCGGATGAGCTGCTCGGCAAAGTAGGGGCTGCGCGTGAAGATATCCAGGACGTGGCCGGCCAGCAGCGGGTCCTGGTTGATCCAAGCGAGCCACTCCGGGTGCGCCAGGATGCGCTCCAGAAAATGCTCAAAATGGACCCGGCCCCGGCGCAGATCGGTGCGCGCGAGCACCGAAGCGAGCTGCGGCGCGCATTGGTCCAGAAAGCGGATCAGGTTGCTCGCGCCCGGCTCGATCGGCTGCTCAGGCTCCTCTGCTCCCCCGGCATCGAGGGGAATCGGCGAGGGGGTGTAATACATCTGCTGCTGGGCGTGAATGACCACCTCGTAAATCTCCTCGACTTCCTCGAGGTGCTGGTTTACCAAAGCGAGCAGCGACTCCGCCGAAGGCCGTTCCCCGACCAGGTGCGAATCGGGCAGCTTTCTCGCCAGCGCGGCCAGCTCGTCGGAATCCGAGGGCAGCATGTGAGTCTGGCGGTCTTCCTGAAACTGCAGCCGGTGTTCGAGATGGCGCAGGAATTGGTAGGCCGAAGCCAGCCGCGAATACTCAGTCGCGGACAGCAGGTCCTTGTCGCGCAGCCGCGAAAGCGCCAGAAGTGTGCCGCCGTGCCGGACCCAGCGCTCACGGCCGCCGTGCAGCCGTTGCAGGCACTGCGCCAGGAACTCGATATCGCGGATACCGCCCGGCGCCAGTTTGATATTGAAGCCCTGGGAGGCCCCCCGCCGCGCCGCCAGTTTCTCGCTGATGCGTTCGCGCGTTTCCGAGGCGGCCTCGACCACCTTGAAATCCAGAGTGCTGGAGTAAATCAGCGGTTCGACCTCATCCAGCAGTTCTTCGCCCAAACCGCGGTCTCCCGCCGACACGCGCGCCTTGATGAGCATCTGCAATTCCCAGTCGCGCCCGCGGGTGCGGTAGTATTCCTTGGCCCCGTCGATCGAGACCGCCACCTCGCCGAAGCGGCCGTCCGGGCGCAGCCTCAGGTCCACGCGGTAGCACATCCCGTCGCTGGTATAGGTCGAGAGCAGCGCAGTGAGCTGGTTCGCCAGCTTCTTGTTGAATTCCTTGTTGGTGATGCGGTCCGGCCCGCTGGTCTCGCCGTTGCCGCCGTAGAGAAAGAGCAGGTCGATGTCGGAGCTGTAGTTCAGCTCCTGGCCGCCGAGTTTTCCCAGGGAAAGGATCGAGAACCGCGGGTCGCCCGGCAGTCCGTGGCGGGAAGCCAGCTCGTCGCGAATGCGCCGGTAGCACACGTCCAGGGTCGCATCGGCTATGTTTGAAAGCTCCTCGGTCACCTCGGGAAGCATCGCCATTCCGGTCACGTCGCGCAGCAGAACGCGAAGGATCTGCCGCCGCCGGAACAGCGCGAGCGTGTGCGGCGAAGGTGCGCCGGGCCCTTCCGCGGCCGCCGCGCGCTCGAGCCGTTCCGACAACTCTTCCACGGACATCAGAGGATCGAGCGCGCCGCTTTCCATCAGCTCGTCGATCCACTCCGGATTGAGCAGCACGGCTTCCGAGAGAAACCGGCTGTAGGAGAAGACCGCGATCAGCAGTTGGAGCCCGGTGCTCGTCTCGGCAATGCGCTCGAAAGCGGACGGTTGCTCGTGATGCAGGCGCTCCAGAAAATGCAGGGCTTCGTCGGGGCCGGCGGAGATCGTGAGCAGCGATCTCAGCCGGTCCCGGACTTCTTCGGACAGATCCTGGGAAATAGCAGCCAGAATCGCAAGCGCACGCGAGCTATCGCGAAATTCGATGTCGCCAACAATCCGCTGCATCAGACGGCCGCATCCACCACCCAGATTATATCGTTTGCCCGCACCCAACCGGTCTCGACCACGGAGGCGTAGAAACCGCTCAGGCCCCAGTCAGCGTCAGCCGGCGTCATCTCTTTCCGGAAGATTTCGGACTTGAGCGATGGGCCGTAGACGTCCAGGCTGGCACAGGGGACGCGAAGGCGAGTCAGCTCGAGGATGGCCTCGCCCGCGCGCAGGCGCATGCCCACACGCAGATCGCGGCGTTCGAGCCCGCGCGTCGTCAGGTTTTCGCCGAGCGCGCCGGGGAACAGCGGATACCCGCGCGCGACGAGTTCGCCGATCGCTTCGCCGGTGACGAGCAGAACGGCCTTCCGAGGCCCGCCGTGAATATCGGGATGGGCCACCGCGTCGCCCTTGAAGCCCAGGGGGGTGAGGAACGCTTGCGGCACGGGCCGCTTGGGAAGCCCGCCGGGAGACACACTAACCTGAAGAATTACACCCTTCATAATTCACGCACACCAACCGCTCCCTAACGGTCGCGGCTCGGTAACGGCGCGGCGTTTTGAGCCGAGCCGCGACCGTTAGGGAGCGGTTGGTGTGCGGTTACTTCGACCGCACTACTCTAAATGTCGTAATACAGCGCGAACTCGTACGGATGGGGCCGCAGGCGAATCGCATCCGCCTCGTTCTTCCGCTTGTAATCGATGAACGCCTCGATCAGCTCCTCGGTGAAAACATCGCCCTTCAGCAGGAAGGCGTGATCGTCTTCAAGGCAGCTAAGCGCCTCTTCGAGCGAGCCCGGCATCGAGGGAACGTTGCGCAACTCCTCCGGCGAAAGATCGTAGATGTCCTTATCCAGCGGCTCGCCGGGATTGATCTTGTTCAGAACGCCATCCAGCCCCGCCATCAGCATCGCCGAAAAAGCGAGGTACGGGTTGCACGCCGGGTCGGGCGGCCGGAACTCGAGGCGCTTGGCCTTTGGATTCGAGGAGTACATCGGGATGCGGACCGCGGCCGAGCGGTTCCGGCGCGAATACGCCAGGTTCACCGGCGCTTCGTACCCCGGCACCAGACGCTTGTAGCTGTTGGTCGTCGGCGCGATGAGCGCCGAAAGCGCCCGTGCGTGCTTCAGCAGACCGCCCGCGTACCACAGCGCCATCTGGCTGAGGCCGGCGTAGCAGTCGCCGGCGAACAGCGGCTGTCCGCCCTTCCAAAGGCTCTGGTGGCAGTGCATTCCGCTGCCGTTGTCCGCGAACAGCGGCTTCGGCATGAAGGTCACGGTCTTCCCGTACTGGTTGGCAACATTGCGGATGATGTACTTGTACAACATCAGGTCGTCCGCCATGGACATCAGCGGAGCGAACCGCATGTCGATTTCGGCCTGGCCGCCGGTCGCCACTTCGTGGTGATGGCACTCGACGTTCAGCCCGCACTTGATCATGGTCTGCACCATCTCGCTGCGCAGATCCTGATAGTGGTCCGTTGGCGGAACCGGGAAGTAGCCTTCCTTATAACGCGGCCGGTAGCCGAGGTTGTCCTTCTCGCGGCCCGAATTCCATCGGCCCTCTTCGGCGTCGATGAAGTAGTAGCCCGAGTGCTGGTCCTGATCGAAGCGGATGTTATCGAAGATAAAGAATTCGGCTTCGGGCCCGAAATAGGCGGTGTCCGCGAGGCCCGAGTTCTTCAAATACAGCTCGGCCTTCTTGGCGATCCAGCGGGGATCGCGCTCATAGTGCTGCCGCGTGATCGGGTCCACGGCGTCGGCGATCATGACCAGCGTAGGCGTCTCGGCAAACGGATCCATGATGGCCGTATCCGGGTCGGGCACGAGCAACATGTCGCTCTCGTTGATGGCCGCCCAGGCACGGATGCTCGAACCGTCAAATCCGTAGCCTTCTTCGAAGACCTCTTCGGTCAGCTCGTGGATAGGATAAGAGACGTGATGCCAAAGACCGGGGATATCGCTGAAGCGGACATCGACCTGCTTGGCGTCGTTCTTCTTTGCAAACTCTAATACTTCTTTAGGATTCATTCATCCTCCCTAGGGGTGGTACGTATACGTAATCGAACACACACGTTCAACGAGAATGCCGCAACCGCAAGTTGTCTTTTAGAATACTGGAAGGGGTACAGGGGGTCAAGAAGGTTTTTTTTATGGAGCAGATAGCGTTTCGCTTTGAGCCGGCGCGCCTCGTTTTCACCGTTGCCGAGCTGAACGCGGCGATTCACGGCTTGCTGGAACGCGAGTTTGCCGATGTCTGGGTTACGGGCGAGATCTCCGGCACCCGGCTGGCAGCCAGCGGCCACTACTACTTCACGCTCAAGGAGCAGGACGCCCAACTCCGCTGCGTCTGCTTCCGCCAAACCGCGCGCTACCTCAAGTTCAAGCCGCAGGACGGAATTGCCGTGATTGCTCGCGGCCGTGTGGATGTCTACGAGGTGCGCGGCGAGTATCAGCTCCTGGTCGAGTCGCTCGAGCCGCAAGGCCACGGCGCGCTGCAATTCGCCTTCGAGCAGCTCAAGAAGAAACTCGCCGCCGAGGGGCTGTTCGAACCGGCGCGCAAGCGGCCCATTCCGAAATTCCCGCGGCGGATCGGCATCGTGACTTCGCCCGCGGGCGCGGCCATTCGGGACCTGCTCAATATCCTGATGCGCCGTTTCCCCGGGCTGCACATACGGCTCTTCCCCGCCCCGGTGCAAGGCGAGGGCTCGGTCGAAGAAGTCTGCCGCGGAATCGACTACTTTAGCGGATCGGGCTGGGCCGACGTCGTCATCGTGGGCCGTGGCGGCGGCTCGCTCGAGGACCTCTGGACGTTCAACGAGGAGGCGGTGGCGCGCGCCATCGCGGCTTCGGCGGTGCCGGTGATTTCGGCCGTGGGGCACGAAACGGATGTCACGATTGCCGATTTCGTGGCCGACCTGCGGGCGCCCACGCCGTCCGCCGCAGCGGAACTGGTCGTCGGCACGCGCCAGGCGGTCGAGGAGCGCATCGATGGCGCTCTCGCGAAACTGCGCCAGTTCCTGCGCTACCGGCTGGCGGACGCGGAGCGCAAGCTGCACCAGCGCGGCATCGATCGCGCGGCGGCGCTCGTCGCCCGCAAAATCGGCCGCTCGCTCCAGCGCATCGACGAAATCGACTACCGGGTGCGTAATCGCATGCGCCGGCTGTTTGAAGCTCACCGCGCGAGCTGGCGCAGTCTCGATGCGCGTCTGAACACGCTGGACCTGCGGCTGCGCTTCGCGCGCGCCCGCCGGCGCCTGGAAATCGCGGACAGCGCGGCGGCTCAGGCGATCCGTCTTCGTCTGGCGCGGGCCCGGGCGCGGCTGGAACCGCTGGCGGCCGAACTGCAGCAGCTCAGCCCGCTCCGGGTCCTCGATCGCGGCTATGCGATCGTCGCCGACGAGCACGGCCGCATTCTGAAGGACGCCGCCGCCGCTCCGCCCGCGACCACCATCGGCGTGAGGCTGGCAAAGGGACGTCTCCAAGCGACGGTGACTTCCGCCGAGCCGTAACTGAGTCGCGAAGAACTCAATTCGGGCCGCGGATAAACACCGATTAACACCGATACTCCTCTGTTCTCAATCGGCGTCCATCCGCGTTCATCGGCGGCCCAACAAGTTTTGGACCGCGTCCTACTCCAGTTGGTAGTTCGGCGCTTCCTTGGTGATGATCACGTCGTGGACGTGGCTCTCGCGGAGTCCGGCGGCGCTAATGCGGAGGAACCGGCCCTTCTGCTGAAGCTCGCGGATCGTCCCGGCGCCACAGTAGCCCATGCCCGCCTTCAGGCCGCCCACCAACTGGAACACCAGCTCGCCGAGCGGTCCCTTCGAGGGGACGCGGCCCTCGATTCCCTCGGGCACCAGCTTGGCTTCCTGCCCGTATCCGTAGCGGTCCGCGCTGGCCACTGCCATGGCGCTGGTCGAGCCCATGCCGCGATAGCTCTTGAACGTGCGGCCCTGGTAGAGAATCGTCTCGCCCGGGCTCTCGTCGGTTCCCGCCAGCAGGCTGCCGATCATGACGCAATCGGCGCCCGCGGCGATCGCCTTGGTGATATCGCCGGAATACTTGATGCCCCCATCGGCAATCAGGGGCACGCCGCCCTCGCGCGTCGCGCGCGCACACTCCGCGATCGCGGTGATCTGCGGAACGCCCGCGCCGGAAACCACCCGCGTGGTGCAGATGGAACCCGGCCCGATGCCGGCCTTGATGCCATCGGCGCCGAGCGCAATCAGGTCGCGCGCGCCTTCATAGGTGGCGACGTTGCCCGCGATCAACTGCACGTCCGGCATCCTGTGCTTGACCGCCTTGACCACTTCGAGAACGCGCTCGCTGTGGCCGTGCGCCGTGTCCACCGCCAGCAGATCCACGCTGTTGCGCACCAACTCCTGGGCGCGCTCGAGAAAATCGCTGCCCGCGCCGATGGCGGCGGCCACTCTCAGCCGGCCCTGCGAATCCTTGGCTGCGTTCGGGTACTTCACCTTCTTCTGAATGTCCTTGACGGTAATCAGGCCCTTCAGAACGTAGTTGTCGTCCACCACCAGCAATTTCTCCACCCGGTGCTGGTGCAAAATCGCTTCCGCTTCCTCGAGCGTGGTGCCGACGGGAACCGTGATCAGGTGATCCTTGGTCATCACGTTCTCGATCGCCTGGTCGAGGTTCGTCTCAAACCGCAGGTCGCGGTTGGTGAGGATGCCGCAGAGCTTGCCGTTGCGCGTCACGGGCACGCCCGAGATGCGGTAGCGTTTCATCACCTCGAGCGCCTCGTAGATCTTCTGCTCGGGGCTCATCGTCACCGGATCGACGATCATTCCGCTCTCACTGCGCTTCACGCGGTCCACTTCCTCGGCCTGCCGCTCGATGGACATGTTGCGATGGATAATGCCCATGCCGCCCTCGCGCGCGAGCGCGATCGCGAGGCGCGATTCGGTGACCGTATCCATGGCGGCGCTGACGACCGGAATATTGAGGCCGATCGTGCGGCTCAGGCAGGTACGGGTGTCGGCCTGGGCGGGGAGGACGTCGCTACGCGCTGGCAAAAGGAGGACGTCGTCGAAAGTCAGTCCTTCGGGGATGTTCTCGACAATCATATTCAATAATACGAAGCTCGCGTGAAACCCGCAACAAAGAATCCGGGGGACACGCTGGGCTGGCTACGCGGAACGTTCGGCTCACGGACGTGCGCAGGCGTGTCCCCAGGATTCTTACTCGCGAGTATACAGAGACGAACCCGGAGGGGGTTCCGCGGCCTGAGTGACGCGCATGCGCCGTCCCGGCCACTCGAGCCGCATGTCGTCGGAGACTTCGTCGACCATCTCCACGGTGGCCACCTTCTGCTCCATCGCGAACGCGGTGAGCAGGAGGTTATCGCAGATCGCGTTGATCAACCGGGGAATGCCTTGCGACCTCACGTGGATCTGGTCCATGACCTCCGGCGGAAAGGGCGTCTCGCCGCGCATGCCGGCTTTCGCCAGCCGCGTCTCGATGTATTCCACCGCCTCGGAGTTGCTGAAAGGCCGGAGCATGCACCGGAGCGCGATCCGCTGTTTCAACTGGCGCAGGCCCGGCGCGTCGAGCTTGCGGTCGAGTTCCGGCTGACCGGCGAGAACGACTTGCAGCAGTTTTTCGCGCCGGTTCTCGAGGTTGCCCAGCAGGCGGATCTCCTCAAGTACGTCCCATTCCAGATTGTGCGCCTCGTCCACGATCAACGCGGTGGTGCGCCCCTCGTTCGCGTTCTGGATCAGAAGCTGGTTGAGCGCCAGGAGGACTTCCGTCTTCGAAGTGCGCGCGCAGCGCAGGTCGAGATCGTATGCCGTCATTTCGAAAAACTGCTCCACCGTCAGCCGCGAGTTGAACAGAAAAGCGAAGTCGATCTGGTGCGCCGACAGGAAATCCTGGAGGCACTGTAGCATCGTGGTTTTCCCGGTCCCCACTTCGCCGGTGAGAACCACGAAACCCTTGCGGCTGTGTACGCCATAAATCAGATTGGCCAGCGCCTCTTCATGCTGCTGGCTGCGATAGAGGAAAGCGGGATCGGGCGTCAGATTAAAGGGGCTCTCTTTGAAACCGAAGAACGCATTGTACATTCAGCTCTCACAGTACGGCCCTGACTCGCGTGGCCCTTGTAGTTTAACATTCCCTAACGCGTCATCGGCCGGCGGCGCCGATCGCTTCCTGTCTCCCGGCAAGATCGCCGTCGGGAACAACGACCGCCACCCACGGCGCGTCGAGTGCGTTCACTTTGCCCTCCCAGGCAACTTCCTGCTTCCGGTCGAGGTCCAGTTGCTGCTCGGCCGCCGGCACGCTCAGGTTATCGGCGCGGATCGCGAAGCGGTGCGTACCGCGTCCCCGCGCCTCGACCCGGATCGTCACCCGGCCATCGGGCCGCGTCGTGCTGCTGACGGTGAAAGCCAGGAACCCCTCCGGGACGAGGTTCAGGTTGTAGCTCGCGCCGGGCAGCAGCGTGATCTCTTTCTCGCCCGCGCGGGAGCGGACGGTATACCTGCCCTCCGGCGCCCAGGCATGAAAGACGCCGGTTCGCAAATCGGGATGAATCGTCATGGTCTTCCCGCTGACCGCCTCGCTCATCTCGATCGCCGCCTCGCCCGCTGAAGCCCGCCCGCTGATCGACGCCGGGCCAGCCAGATCGGTCATCAAAGCAATCCAGCGCGCCACCGGATGGACCCAGACCTCTTTGTATACAAACGAGGCCGAAGCCGGCCAATACGGGACATCGCGATCACCCGAGGTTTCGATGCCCACGGGCAAAGCGCCAACTATATCGCCGGATGCAGGCGAAAAGTACGGCACGTAGTTATAGCCCTCGCCATACATCGTGCTTTCCGCGAATGGGTTCCGGCCCGCCACCCACTCCAGTTGGTGTTGTGCCAATTCCGCCGCATCCAGGTTCCCGCGCAATTGCGCCGCTGTGGAAAGGCCCTTGGCCTCGGACAACAGCACGCCAAAATTGCCACGGAAGTCGTACCACACCGGAAACAGCTTGAGCCGGTATCCTTTGGCCACTTCGATCCCGTTCATGATCTGGCGGCGGCGCGATTCGCGTTGCCGTTCCGGCGCCCCCTGGTATTCGTCCTCCCGGTACACCGAAGCGGGCAACATCCCATAGGGCGCCGTGAACCGCGCGGCCGTCTTCAGATACTCCGAGTAGAGCGCCACGGCCGTGTACCAGCGGATCCAGTCCGGATGATCGGGAAATACGTCGCACAGCCGCGCCAGCGCCACCACCGGCGCCTGCTCGTGCCCGCGGTGTTCATAGTGCAGAATGCTCTCCTTTTCCGGACCGGTGTAGAAAAACCCGGCCAGCGGCACTTTGTATCCGGGCAGAAAACTCCGCTGCTGCGACCGGAGCAGAACGTCCGCGAGTTCGACCGCCTTGGCCTCGAATGGCGCCTCGCCAGTCGCCTGAAAAAGATCGACCGATGCCTGCGCTCCCGCGGCCACCGTATCGATTCGCCCACCGCGCGCCCCGGCATTATCCCCCCGCTCGGCGCCCCCGTTAGCGGCCTGCCAGTCTTCGCGGGCCACGCTCAAACTGTGCGCCGCCAGTGCCGGATCGGTGTCCTTCAGCACGCGCGCGGCCAGCGCCTCCGCCGAAGCAGCCAAATAATCTTCGAACGGATTCACACCCGCTTTCGCTATCACGTCGTCCGCCGTGCCGAGGATGTTGTCGCTCCAATACCCCATCGACGAAAACGAGCTGCGCTGCCCTTTGCCGAAGGTCGATTTCAGCAGCCACTTCACGCCCCAGACCCCCTCCTCGCGCACCCGCTTCTCGAGTTCCGGGTCTTCGCCCCGCGCCCGCAGCCGCTCGGCCAAGCCCAGCATGGCGTAGATCGCATCCGAGTCGTTCACCGGCCCTTGCGACGTGTCGCCCGCATCGTGCCAGCCGCCGTTGATAAAGATCCTCCGGTCGCCCAGGGCGCACTGCCAGTCCTGATGGCAGTCGCCGTGTACGCCGGGGATCTCCATCCCGCAGCGCTCACTGTAAAAGAAATTGATCGCCTTCCAGGCGCTGTTCCGCCATACGTCATCCCCGATGGGGAACGGGCGCGTTTCGCGCCCCCCGGCGCGCAGCACGTACGTGCCCGGCTCGCGAACCTCGCTGAAATCGAGAATCTGAAACCTGCCCACGTAAGTCGCTTCGGTGCGCACGGGCTTCGAGAGCACGACCTCGCCCGTATCGCCGCGGACAAGCTCGAAATCGCGCGCGGTCAGATCGCTCGCAATCGCCGTCTTCCTCGCGCCCGTCTCGTAGCCGGAGTAGCTCAACGAGATCGCGCCGGGAGCGACGCTCCAGCCCTCGTAATAGTCCGGCTCGACGCGCTGCAGCTCCAGGTGATCGATGTCCAGGGTAATCTCACCGGTGGCGCCGGGCGGCGTGCCGATCATGACGTACTGGATGACGAATTCGGTCACCTTGTTCCGCGGCAACTGAGGGAATTCCCAGACGATCCGGGTCCAGCGGTGGTTCTTCACGTTGATGTAGTGCTTCGAGTCGCGCCCGAAGGCGCCGAGGCGGTTGTCTTTCTCCGCGGTATTGATGGCCGTCAGCAACCCGATGTTGTCGAAGCCCGGAAAATCCGCATAAACCCAGAACGAAACGCGGTTGTAATCGCTCCAGTCCTCTTCCTGGAACCGCCGGCTCACATAGACCGAAGGAGATCCCCGCTCAGCCACGACATGCGAGTGGATGCGCAGCGACTGCACGCCATCAATGGCTCGCTCACGCGTGTACGACATTTCGCCCCGGCCCTCGAGAGTCCAGTTGCCCGGTTTCTCCATATCATCGAGCAGGCGTGAGGCCAGCACGGGTTTCTGCAGCCAGCGGTATTCGGCTGTGTCCTCGAAATGCACTTGCATGGGCATGCGCGGCGATTGCCCGGCAGCGGCCAGCAAGGGCGCGAGCAGCGCCAGGGACATCCGGGCCAGACCGCTCATTGGACGCCTCCGATCGCTTCTTTCCTCCCGGAAAGACCGCCATCCGGAATGACGACCGCGACCCACGGCGCGTCGAGCGCGTTCACCTTACCCTCCCAGATGAGTTCCTGCTTTTGTCCGAGGTTCAGTTGCTGCTCGGCTCCAGGCAGGCTCAGGTTGTCGGCCCGGATCACAAAGCGGTGCGCGCCGCGGCCCCGCGCCGCGATCCGGATGGTCACACGGCCGTCCGGCCGCGTAGTCCCGCTGACTGTGAAATCGAGAAGCCCCTCCGGAACCAGGTTCACGTTGTAGCTCGCGCCCGCGAGCAGCGTGATCTCTTTTTCGCCCGCCCGGGAGCGAACAACATACCTGCCCTCGGGCGCCCAGGCATGAAATACGCCGGTGCGCAAATCGGGATGGATCATAATGCTCTTCCCGGTCGCCGCCTCGCGCAGCTCGATCGCCGCCTCGCCCGCCTCCGCCTGCCCGCTGATCGACGCCGGACCGGCCAGATCGGTCATCAAAGAAATCCATCGCGCCACCGGGTGGACCCAGACCTCTTTATAGACGTAGGAGGCGGAATCCGGCCAATACGGGGCGTCGTGGTCGCCGAGCGTTTCTATGCCCACCGGGAGCGCTCCGGCCATATCGCCCGTCGAAGGCGTGAAGTACGGGACGTAATTGTGGCCCTCGCCGTACATCAAGCTCTCGACGAACGGGTTCCGGCCCGCCACCCACTCCAGTTGCCGTTGGGCCAATTCCGCCGCGTCCGGATTGCCTCGCAATTGCGCCGCCGTGGACAGCCCCTTGGCTTCGGACAACAGAACGCCATCGTTGCCGCGATAGTCATACCAGACCGGAAACAACCTGAGGCGATACCCCTTCGCGATTTCAGTCCCGGTCATGATCTGGCGGCGCCGCGACTCGCGCTGCCGCTCCGGCGCCTGCTGGTACTCGTCCTCCCGGTATAGCGAAGCGGGCAACATCCCGTAGGGGGCTGTGTACTGCGCCGTGGTCTTCAGATACTCCGAGTACAGCGCGACGGCCGTGTACCAGCGAATCCAGTTGGGGTGATCCGGAAACACGTCGCACAGCCGCGCCAGCGCCACCACCGGCGCCTGTTCGTGCGCGCGGTGTTCGTAATGCAGAATGCGCGCTTTCTCCGGACCCGTATAGAAGAACCCGGCCAGCGGAACCTTCGCGCCAGCCAGGAAATTCCGTTGTTGCGACCGCAGCAGCACGTCCGCAAGCTCCACCGCCTTGTCGCCGTAGCGCTCCTCGCCGGTCGCCTGGAAAAGGTCGATGGAGGCCTGGACCGCCGCGGCCACATTGTCGATATGTCCCCCGCGCGACCCGGCATTTCCGAAATCCGCTCGTTCGGTGGTCTCGCCGGCGGCCTGCCAGTCCTCGCGGGCCGTTCGCAAGCTCTGCGCCGCCAGCGACGCGTCCGTGTCCTTGAGCACGCGCGCTGCCAGCGCCTCCGCCGAGGCGGCCAGATAGTCCTCGAAGGGGCTAACTTGGGCCCGCACGACGGCGTCATCCGGTGTGCCGAGGATTCCGTCGCTCCAATACTCCATCCCCGCAAACGGACTGCGATACCCTTTGCCGAAGGTCGTCTTCAGCAGCCACTTCACGCCCCAGATGGCCTCCTCGCGCACTCGCCGCTCCAACTCCGGATCGTCGCCTCGCGCCCGCAGCCGCTCCGCCAGGCCCAGCATCGCGTAGGCCGCCTCGGCGGTATTCACCGGACCTTGCGACAGGTCCCCGGCGTCGTGCCAGCCGCCGTTGATGAAGATCTTCCGGTCCCCCATTGCGCACAGCCAGTCCCGGTGGCATTCGGCGTGCAATCCGGGGATTTCCATGCCGCACCGCTCGCTGTAGAAGAAATTGATCGCCTTCCAGATGCTGCTGCGCCAAACATCATCCCCGATGGCGAAGGGGTAGGTCTCGCGGCCGCCGGCGCGGAGAACGTAGGCGCCGGGCTCGCGCAGCTCGGAGAAATCCATTACCTGGAAACGGCCCAGGTGCGTCTGCTCGGTGCGCACCGGCTTCGAGATCACGGTCTGGCCCGTGTCGCACCGGATCACCTGAAACTCGCGCCCATCGAGGTCGCTCGATATCGCCGTCTTCACCGCGCCCGTCTGGTAGCCGGAGTAGCTGTACGAGATCGCTCCGGGAGCCACATTCCAGCCTTCGTAGTAGTCCGGCTGGACGCGTTCGAGCTCCAGGTGCTCGATGTCGAAGCTGATGTCGCCGGGGGCATCCGGCGGCTTACCCACCATGATGTACTGGACTGTGAACCCGGTCACCTTCGTCCGCGGCAGGTGCGCGATCTCCCATACGATGTGGGTCCAGCGGTGGTTCTTCAGGTTGAAATAATGCCGCGAATCGCGCCCGAAGGCGCCCATGCCGTCATCCTTGACCGCGGTATCGATAGCCGCGAACACTCCGATATTCTCGAAGCCCGGAAAGTCCGCGTTGATCCAGAACGAGACGCGGTTATACGCGGACCAATCCTCCTCGTGAAACGCCCGCGTCGCCCAGACCGAGGGATAGCCGCGCCCGCTCACCGCCTGGGCACGGATACGCAGCGACTGCATGACGGCCCTGGCCCCCTCCCGCGTGAACGTCATCTCGCACTTGCCACCGGGCGCCCAGGTGGACGGGTCTTGCATGTCATCGAGCAGGCGCGAGGCCAGCACCGGCTTTTGGAGCCAGCGGTACTCGGCCGAGTCTTCGAAACGCACCTGCATCGGCATCCGCGGGGTTTGCGCGGCGGCGGCTAGCGCGAGCGCGAGCAGCGGCAAGGAGTTAGTCAGTCTCATGGGTTTTTTTTGAATCGGACAAGGCGACGGGAATTTCCGTGTTCGCAACTTGGCCGGTTTTCAGTATACAGCCGCGCCAACTGCGCCCGGAGCGAGCCGCCCGCCACCGAAAGAACGATGAGATAAACTGACGAACGTGACATTCGGCACCGAATGCGAACAATATGAAAAAGGAATCGGCGGCTAAACGCAGGGACGAACTGCGGCCCGAATATGATCTTTCACAACTGAAGGGTGTTGTGCGTGGGAAATACTACCAGCGCGCAGTCGCAGGAACGAACCTGGTGCTGATTGAGCCCGACCTCGCAGACCTTTTTCCCGATGCCGCGGCCGTGAATCGTGCGCTCCGCCTGTTGGCCGAGGCCGCTCAATCCGCAACCACCCCCGGGCGCCACCGCACACGATAAGTTGCGCCCCTGAAGGAGGCCGCCGACGGCATTCGAATCATCACCGCGCGCTGCGCAACGTGCCAGCTCGCGCCGCGGCTGAGCCGTGCGGCTTTTTCCCAAGTCAGCGTGGATAGAGAATGAAACCATGGCAGCGTGGCAGGAGCGAATCAGCATCAATCCGGCGGTCTGTCACGGCAAGGCTTGCATTCGTGGCACGCGTGTGATGGTGTCGGTAATCCTCGACAACCTGGCTGCGGGCGTGCAACCGGACGAGATCCTCACAAGCTACCCCGCTCTTACGGATGCCGATATCCAAGCCGCGCTCTCCTACGCGGCGGAATTGCCGCGTGAAGGCACCGCCGCGCTCCCGCTGGAACGGACCGCTTGAATTTCAAAATCGACGAGAACCCACCCGCGGAATGTGCAGCCCTGCTGCGCGGTGCAGGCTTCGGTGCGGACACCGTGGCCGGAGCAGACGCTGGCACCCCTTGACTTCACCCCCACTCAACTGTCCCGAGGGCGCGAGGAGCGAAACACTCCCCGAGCGGTCGCGGGTGTTGGAGTTTACCGGCTTCCAACCCCATAATCTCCACTTCTCCTCAAACGCCGATTCTTTTGAGAAACTCAACGGGTTTTAGGATGCCGTCCACCAGATCGGCGGCATCGCCTATCGAGACCTCAACGTCGTGGTCGCCGAAATGCATCGTTATCCCGCCCGCCACCTCTACAGGCATCCCCATGCTTTTGACCGGTACTCCGAGTTCTCGGAGCTTTGTAGAGAATCGCTCAAGAACTGCATCGCGCACGCGCCCGTTGTCACCACCGATACGGCCCCAGGCCGGCGAACTTGGGGCCCCACGGACCATTCCATTAATCTCCTGGACAGCAGAGAGAATCTGGGCGATGCCGTCCCTCAGGGGGTCTGCACTGGTCCCCAGAGTGGCAAAGTCCACCGCGGCGGACAAAGGCGTTTGAATGCCCGCGGGATCGTCCGGTGCCGCCATGACCATCGCCTCCAGCGCGGTTTTGGCAAGTTCCGCCTTCTCAATATCAAAGTCAAACTCAATGGTCCGGTTCGGCGCGACATCGAAGGGAATCTTCGCTCCGGCCTGTATCAAGTGCACGAACGGTTTCCGCCGAACGTGCCGCACTGCGAGTTCATAAAACACGTTCGGATTGCTGCCCGTGAGATCTGCCACCACCAAATCATCGGCCCACAGGTGCGTGAACACCTGAGTCGTAATCACGCCTGGTTGCGTGATCTGATCGGCGCGAACCGGCGTTCCGTATCCGCACTTCTCTAGTACAGGGGCGACGATGTACTTGAGCAACCTGTCCGAAAACTTGCGTTCGGGGCTGTCGGGATCACCGATACGTGAAATGAAAAAACAGCTCTTTGGCATTGGGCTCAGTTCAGGCTATCCCCGCGCGAGGTTGATCGCAACCGCCACCCGGGTACTTGGAGGGGGCACTGAACGGGACGCATCCCGGATCGGCGTTTCACGGCATCAATAATCGAAAGCGCGGTGGGCGATTGGTTGGCGCTTATCTATCGGAACCTATCCTCCACGAACTCAGAGAATCCGGCGTTGTAGATTTTCAGATCCTCGACGGCGACGCCAAAAAGATCAGCAACGGCAGAGAAGTAAGATAGCTGCGCCCCCAGGTTCACTACCACCAGTTGCCGCAGCGCCCTACGACGCATGGACTCCCTTATAAGGGTCCCCTGTTCACTGTCTGTTTTCGGGATACTCCATCCTATAACGAAGATAGTATCTGCCGATTCGATGGCTTGCTTTTCCGCGTCCCGCACCTGCTCAAGGAAGGTCAATCCGAGCGCCTTCAATGCCTCCGGTTTCGAAAGAACTGGCGGAACGATGCACGGCTCCTTGAAGTCATTGATGTCGGCCCAGTAACGGACCTCTCCCGAGTCCATACCGGGTATTTCGGGCTTTTGCTGCTCGAAGGCCAAACCGTATCGGGTATGTTTATACGGACTTGCCAAGGTGCCGATGAAGTTCAAGGAGCCATGTGGTTTGATGATCTTGACCTTTGCACGCGAGTTCGTGTTCTCGTCGAGCCCATAGAGGGCGTCTAGCGCGGGGTGCCCCCAGACCTGTGAAACCGCGTAGTCCAGCACGAGATCGTAGTTGAAGCTCACGAACGCGTGAGACATTGGCAAGGCCAGTTGGCCTTCTAGGAAGAGCAGCAGCGGCGAAAGGCTCACGTCCCATCCAATGATCCGAAATACGCGATTGATTGCGTATCGAAACCGCACCGGCACGACTTCATCCGAACGTCCAGCGGGTCTGGTTAACACATTTTCAAGGAGCTGCTCGACGCTCTCCGACGGACGGTTCTTCAAGGCGCGGCTGAACGCAGCGCGCCGTTCCGGGCTGCGATCCGTCGATTTCACTAAAGGTCTCGCCAAATCCACCATCCCCGGCGGTCGATAGCAATAGGGCGGGTCTTCGAGTGTTTCCCAGTGCGCAAGCGTGGTGAGGATGACGTCATCGTCGACATAATCCGCCATCACGCTCACGAAATCGTTCATCACCGGGACAGGCCGCCCGGGTTTCTGGAGGCTCTTCGTAAGGCCCGCGCCGACGAAGTAAAGGGTGTGGTCCACCTTGTGTTACCTCCAAGGGCATTATCCGACACTGTCGATTCGAGCCGCCACCTGGCCCATTTTCCGGCGAATCGTAGCCGCGCCGATCCCCGCGAGAATTCCCCCGCTCGCCGCACTATACCTTCGTGGCCCCGCGTTTGGCTGTGGCGCTTTTGTGTCTCGTTCCGTCCGCCCTCGCGCAAGCGCCCGGCGCGGCCCAGAGCGCCTATGACGCGCTGCGCTCCAAGAACTATGACGCCGCCATCGCCGGGTTCCGCCTGGCCATCGACGCCGCCCCCGCCAATCCCGCGCTCCGCAAGGACCTCGCCTATACCTACCTGAAAACCGGGGAGACCGAGGCCGCCCGCGACCAGTTCGCCGAGGCCATGCGCCTGGACCCGGCCGACGAACACCTCGCGCTCGAATACGCCTTCCTCTGTTACGAGACGAAAAAGCAAGCCGAGGCCCGCCGCGTCTTCGACCGCCTGCGGAAGACCGGCTCGACGGCCACGCGCGCCACCGCGGAACAGGCCTTCCAAAACATCGACCAGCCGCTCGCGCAGGAGATCGCCCGCTGGTCGGCCGTGGTCGCGCAATCGCCCAAGGACTTCAGCGCGCAGCAAGAGCTGGCCCAGCTCGCCGAGCAACGCGGCGAACTCGAGACCGCCGCCGAACATTACCTCGCCGCCTGGCATATCCGGCCCGCCGAGCGCGACCTGCTCCTCGACGTGGGCCGCGTCTGGCAGGCGCTCGGCCGCGCCGAACAGGCAACTGCCGCCCTGGTCGCGGCCTCGCGCGGGTCGTCTCCGCGCGTCGTCGAGCAGGCGCGCGAGCTGCTCCCGCCGCGCTCCCCGACTGCGATCGAGTTCCGCGCCGCGCTCGAAATCGACCCGTCCAATCTCGAGCTGCGCCGTGAGTTTGCCTACCTGCTGGTCGAAATGAAGCAGCCCGAGGAAGCCGAGCGCGAGTTCCGCATCGTCGCCGAGCAGGCGCCGCAGGATCTGGCCGTGGCCGCGCAGCTCGGCTTTCTGCGGCTCGAACAAAAGGACCGCGACGGCGCGATGGTCTGGTTCGATCGCGTCCTGAAGTCCGATGACGACGAGCTGATCGAGCGCGTGCGGGACGCCCTGCGCCTGCCCGCCCAGCGCCGCCGCCCGAAAGCCCCGCCGCCCCCGAAGGAAGACGCGCCGCCGGCCCAGGAGATCGGCCCCAAGGAAATGGGCGAGCGCAGTTACAAAGCCGGCTATCTGAAGGATGCGCTGAAGTACTTCGAGGCCGCGCACGAAGCCGACCCGCTCGACTTCCCCACCATGCTCCAGCTCGGCTGGACCAACAACGCCATGCACCAGGACCGGACCGCGCTGGCGTGGTTCGCTATGGCGCGGCGCAGTCCCGACCCGGCCGTCTCTTCGGAGGCAAAGCGGGCTTACGAGAGCCTCCGGCCCGCGTTCGCGCGCTGGCGCGTGACCACCTGGATCTTCCCCTTCTATTCCTCGCGCTGGCGGGACGTATTCGCCTATGGGCAGACCAAAGCCGAGCTGCGAATCGGCCGCCTGCCGTTCCGGCCCTACGCCTCGGTGCGCTTCATCGGCGATACCCGCCGCACCGCCGGCGCCGCCGGAGCGGAGGTCGCGCCCCAGTATCTCTCCGAGGATTCCTTCATCGCGGCGCTCGGCATCGCAACGAACTACTGGCACGGCGCGATGGGGTGGGCCGAAGCCGGCAGCTCGCTCTGCTACACCGGCTGCGAGACCCGGGGCCGCGCGGTCCCAGACTACCGCGGCGGCGTTTCCTTCAGCCGCGCCAAAGGCCATCCGATCGGCGCGGAATCGCGCGGCTGGTTCGCCGAAACGCACGACGACGGCGTTTTCGTGAGCCGCTTCGGCAACGACTCGATTCTCTACCTGCAGAACCAGGCCGGCTACACCCCGCCGCACCTGAGCGGCCTGCGCACGCAGCTCTATTGGAACGTCAACCTCACCACCGACGCGAAGAGCCAATATTGGGCAAACTTTTTCGAGACCGGCCCCGGCCTGCGCTTCCGCTGGGCGGCCTTGCCGCCGTCGCTCGTCTTTTCCGTCAACTTGCTCGAGGGGAAGTACCTGTTTAACTTGGGAAATCCCGGCGGACCAACCTTCACCGACCTCCGGGCCGGTTTCTGGTATGCGTTTACTCACTAACCACAACCGCTTGTTCACGCGCGCGGCTCAGTGCAACACCGATTCCGAGCCGCGACCGTCAGGGAGCGGTTGCCGCGCCCTGCTGGTTCTCCTGCTCTTCGCCGCATCCCTCCATAACCACAACCGCTTGCTCACGCGCGCGGCTCAGTCCAACACCGATTCCGAGCCGCGACCGTCAGGGAGCGGTTGCCGCTCCCTCCTCTCTTTGCTGCTCTTCGCCGCATCCCTCCACGCAGCCACGCCGAGCCTCTTCTTTCAGGTCCGCGGCGGCGACCCCGGCAGTTGGCCCGCCGTCCTCTCGTCGTTAGGGCTCCAGCCGCGGACCGCGGGCGGCCCGGCGGATGTGATCGTCCTACGCCAGGGAGCAAAGGACGCCGGTGTCCTCGCCGCGGCCGAGGCGGGAGCGTTCGTCATTCTCGAAGGGCAGTCGGAGGCGTCCGAGGCGGCTGGTTTCCGCCCCACCAGCCAGCACGTACGCGTCGAAAGCGTCGAGGACCTCCGCAACCCGCAACTGCGCATCATCTGGGAACACGCGCTCGACCTGCCCGTTTTCGACCTGCCTGAAGGTGCGCGCGTCTTCGCCCGGGAGCGCTGGCAAAAGGCGCCGCTCGTAGCCGGATTCCGGCGCGGCGCCGGCGCGGTGCTGTGGGTCGCGGCGCCGCCCGGCGCGCGCGGCTACGAGCGCTTCCCCTACCTGCTGCACGCGCTCGCGGACCTGGGCTTCACGCCGCCCTTCCAGGCGCGCCGCCTCTGGGCGTTCTTCGACTCCTCCTACCGCGCGCGCGCCGACCTAGACTATCTCGCGCGCCGCTGGCGCAAATCCGGCATCACGGCGCTGCACGTCGCCGCCTGGCATTACTTCGAGCCGGACCCCCAGCGCGACGAATATCTCGAGCGGCTCATCCGCGCCTGTCACCGCAACGCCATTCTCATTTACGCCTGGCTCGAGCTGCCGCACGTCAGTGAGAAGTTCTGGCAGGACCACCCCGAGTGGCGCGAGAAAACCGCCGTGCTCCAGGACGCCCATCTCGACTGGCGCAAGCTCATGAACCTCACCAACCGGGACTGCTTCCACGCCGCCGCGCAAGGCGTCCGCGAGCTGATCGGGCGGTTCGATTGGGACGGCGTGAACCTGTCCGAGCTGTATTTCGAGTCGCTCGAAGGCGCCGCGAATCCCTCGCGGTTCACGCCCATGAACGACGATATCCGCACCGAATTCCGCGGCCTCGAAGGCTTCGACCCGATCGATCTTTTCGCCGGCGGCAAGCCCGCGCCGGATGCACGGCGGATGCGCGCGTTTCTCGACTATCGCGCGGCTCTGGCCAGCCGCATGCAAGCCGAGTGGATCGCCGAAATGGACGCCGTCCGCGCCGGCAAGCCCCACCTGGACATGGTCCTCACGCATGTCGATGACCGCTTCGACACCGGCATGCGCGACGCCATCGGCGCGGACGCCGCGCGCGTGCTTCCGCTGCTCGACGAGCACGAGTTCACCTTCGTGGTGGAAGACCCGGCGACCGTGTGGAACCTCGGGCCGCAGCGCTACCCCGAGATCGCCAGGCGCTACCAGCCCCTCACGCATCGCACCGATAAGCTGGCCATCGACATGAACATCGTGGAGCGCTATCAGGACGTCTACCCCACCAAGCAACAAACCGGCACGGAGCTGTTCCAGCTCCTTTCGCTCGCCTCCCGCTCCTTCCCCCGCGTGATACTCTACTTCGAAAATTCCATCCCGGCGCCGGACATCTCGCTGCTGCCGGCCGCCATTTCCGCGGTGACCCACGCCGAGCGGACCGGGACCGGACTGGCGGTCGAATCGAAGTATGGAGTGGGCCTGCCCTGGAAAGGACCGGCGCGGGTGAACGGGCGTCCCTGGCCCGCCGCCGATGGCTCGCTGGTGTGGCTCCCTCCGGGAGCGCAGACGGTCGAGCCGGCCTCGGCCGAGCCCGCCGCGCGCATTCTCGATTTCAATGGGGAACTGGGGAGCGCGGCCAGCCTGCCCGGAGGCATCCAGCTCACCTACAAGACGCCCTCGCGCGCCATCGCCGTCCTCGATCGTAAGCCCGTTCGCCAGCAGATCGATACGGTCGAGGCGCCGCTCGGCTGGATCGATTCCGCCGGTCCGTTCATTGTGGCTCTGCCCCGCGGGCAGCACCTGGTCGTTCTGCGATTCGAATAGGCGTTAGAAACCCAGTGCGCGGTCGAGGTGCGCCTCTCGGGCTGCATCCCTCACATGGTCCAAGGCCGCATCGATGTGGCGGAAAGCGGCATCCCTCCAGCCACGGGCGCGCGGATTGTCCTCTTCGCGGTTAATGTCTTCCCGGGCGCTTCTGAGCAGAGCCATGATTTTCCGAAAGCGGCCCGGACGATCGAGGTTCGTGTCGACCCGCGGATGATCCTCGATGTACTTGCGGTCGAGCATCGCCGCGCGGTCAGCCTCCCGGATCGCAGCCTCGACCTCCTGGTCCGCCTTGCGCAGATGCCGAGTGACATTCGGCTCCTCCTGGACCCTGAGGAGCCACTGTGCGGCGCGAAGGTCGCTGCGCGCGCGCACATAATGCGGGTGACTGCCCGGAGTCTCCGCGACTCCAACCGGAGCCAGCACCGCCGCTGCAATCAGTACCACCATGCCTAGTTGCTTCATACTGTCGTTTACCACCTCCTATGGAAGTAACCCTGCCGCCGGGTAAAAGGCGCCGGAACATCCCAAATATATACGAACTTTTATGGCGCCGGGGAACCGCTCCATTTTTTTGCATACTGAAACGCCAGGGGAAACGTCCATATTGGTCGTGGGGAGGGAAAGTCCTGTGGGGCAGGGTGAGCAGGACCTCGGCGAGAAAAGGCTCAGCGGCCAGACGATCATTGACCAACTGCTCCGGAATATGCAGCTCGGGCAGTTCGAAATGGCCTACAGCATCCTCCTGCCTTGTATCTTCAGCGTCTATCTTCACCCCGACGACCACGCCCGCCTGTCGAGCGTCTTCGGCCTGCTGGTCGAGGACGCGAAACGCGCACTCTGCGCGCGCGTAGCCAAGCTCAACGCCACGCCGGGCGTTTTGGGCCTGCGGCGTCCCGGCCGGGCCAAGGAATATAAGATCGCCTCGCGAGACTGGGTCATCGAATTCTTCCCGGACACGGAAGGCGCCGTGCCGCTGGGCGATGTCGAGATCCACTCGGAGCTGAATGAGGCGCCTCCGCCCGGCTACCGGGGCGCCAAGACCACTCTGCTGGACCGGGAACCCTCGGTCACTCCCCGGCCCACGGCTCCGCATGGCGATACCCGCAAGCTGGGCGAGGGCGTCTTCGCCGAGATCCGCTACGAAGACGACAGTGGAGCGCAACTTTATTTGGTGACCCAGAACCACGTCCGCGTCGGCCGCGGCGGCGGCGACGAACCGGCGGACCTGGCCTTGTATGTGAACGACGAGGTGTCCCGGGAGCACATGGTTCTGCGGCGCGACGCCGCCACGGGCCAGTTCTTCGTCACCGACAAGAGCACCAACGGCACCTGGATCGATGGCAAGCGCCTGAAAAAAGGCGCCGAACAGGCTCTCCCGGAGCGGGCGGAAATCGGCGTTGCCGAAGTGCTCTCCCTGCTGTTCCAGGTCCGCAAATGACGATCCCGCCCAGCGCGCACGTCGTATTCGTCCTCGTATTCCTGGGGTTCGTGCTGCTCTTCGTGTGCGCGCACTGGTCGAAACGGCGGTCGCCATGAAGACCTGCTCGGCGTGGCGGGCGGGCTCGGCAAGCGATCCCGGGCTCGAGCGGAGCATCAACGAGGACCGCGTCTACGCGGACGATGCCCGCGGCATTTACGTCGTCGCCGACGGCCTGGGCGGCCACTCCGCCGGCGAGAAGGCGGCCCAAATGGCCGTGGACATCCTCGCCCGGGAACTCGATCCCAAGGGAGGCCCAACCGAGGAGCAGGTCCGCCGGGCCATTACGCTCGCCAACAACGAGATCTTCAAACTCGGCCAGGAGCACGAGGACTGGAACGGGATGGCGTGCGTTCTCACCCTCGCGGTGGTGCGCGACGACCTGGTCACGGTCGGCCACGTCGGTGATTCCCGGCTCTATCTCGTCTGGAACGGCACCGTCCGCAAAGTCACCTCCGACCATTCCCCGGTCGGCGAACGCGAGGACCAGGGCGAGCTGACCGAGGCCGAGGCGATGGCGCATCCGCGCCGCAACGAGGTCTTCCGCGATGTCGGTTCCCGTCCGCGGGATGCCGGCGATCCGGATTTCGTCGAAGTGAAATCCTTCCCGTTTCACCCCGCCGCTGCCCTTTTGCTCTGTAGCGACGGGCTGAGCGACGCGCTGGCTTCCTCCCAGATCAGCGCCATCGTCGAGCAATACGACGGAGATCCCGGCCGCATCGCGGAATTGCTCGTCGAGGCCGCCAATGAAGCGGGCGGCAGGGACAATATCAGCGTCGTCTTCATCGCCGGGCCCGAGTTCCTGGGCGTGCATTCACCGGCCATGGCGGAGGCGCGCGCCCGCCACGCCGTTACCCGGATGCGTTCCACGCCCAACCGGTGGAAGGCGCGCTGGATCTGGCTGCTGTGGTTCGCCGCCGGCGTCCTGGCGGGGATGTTTCTCCGAAACGTCCTCGCCGTTCTGAAGCGTTGACCGGAGGCGATGGTGTCCACCCCGGTCCTGCACTTCAAACAGTTCGGAAGGTACGAGATTATCCGCAAGCTCGGCCGCAGCATGACCGACGTGTACCTGGCCCTTGATCCCGCGCTCGCCCGCCGCGCCGTGTTGAAGATCGTGGAGCAGTGCCGCGATCCCTTGACGCTGGCGGTTGTGGACGCGGAACGGCGGGGCGCCATCATCCAGCAGCAGCTTCACGCCATCGACGCGCGCATCCTCGAAGTGTATGAGTACGGCGAACAGGACGGCTGCTTCTTCGTGGCCATGCAATATGCGGAAGGCAAGAGCCTGGCGGAGATCCTGCGGCGCGAGGGCCGCCTCGATCCGGTGCGCGCCGCCCGCTATGCGGCCGAAGTCGCGAGCCAACTGAGCACGCTGCATACGTTTCAGACGGAAATCGATGGCCACAGGCGGGCGGTGGTGCATGGAGACATCAAGCCGGCGAACGTGCAGGCCGGCCCGAACGGGGAAATCTGGTTGCTGGACTTCGGCATCGCCAAAGCCATCACGCTCACGCGGAACCAGACGCACCACAATCTCGGAAGTCCCGGCTACTGTTCCCCCGAGCGGCTCAGGAAGGCGCAGGTGGACCCTCAGGCTGACCTGTGGGCCCTGGGCGTCAGTCTCTACGAAATGGTCGCGGGCCTGCCGCCCTATCAGGCCGCCAGCACGCGGAAGCTCGAAAACCTGATCCAGTCGCGGCGGCCGCCTCGCGCGCTTCCCGAAACCTGTCCCCCGGCCCTGAGAGCGGTGATCCTGAAGGCTCTCGCCGCGGATAGCGACCGCCGCTATCCTTCGGCCGCGGACTTCGAGGCCGACTTGCGCTCCTTCCTCGAACGCAAACCCACGCTGGCCGAAAGCGAGAGGCAGCCGGCCTGGGAGGCAAACGAGACCCTCGAGAAGCCTCGCGGCGAGAGCCGCCCGGTGCGCGTCGTCCGGTCGCTTTCGAGATTCATCCCGGAGGTGAACAGCTTCAGTTGGGCCGTGGTGACCGGCCTGGCCATCGGGCTGGTCTGCTTTGTCTTCGGATCTTACTGGTACCGCTCCTGGAGCGCGGGCAAGCCGTTCCGCTCTCCGCGCGATTACGTCCAGGCCACGAAAGCGCAGATCGCCTCCGACTGGCAGCTCTATAAGAAACTGGAGCGGCGGACGCCCTTGCCGGGCCTCTCGCCTCCGATTCAACCGGGGCCGCTTCGCGCCGCCCTGATGGCTGCGGCCAACGACGTGCTCGACCGCTACCGCAACAGCTCCGATCCGGCGCCCGCCGATTTCGATTGGGACAAGGCGCGGACCGCGCTTTCCTATTCGCTCGCGCTGGACAACTCGGACATCGATGCCAAGGGCAAGCTGGCCGTGTGCGACGGCTACATCCAGCTTGCGGCATCGCCGCCCAACTTGCCCGGCGTCCGCAAAGATTTCGAGGAGGCCCTGACCTACCTTCCGCGTTCGCCCGACCCGCACCTGGGACTGGCGCGGGTATACGTCTACGGTCTTCCTAACGCTGGAAGGGCGATGGCGGAATTTCACGCGGCCGAACAACTGGGGTTCCGGCCCGGGCCGCGCGAAGCCGAACAAGAGGGGGACGCCTACCTGTTCCGCGGCGAGCAGGAGATGCGCGTCTGGCAGAAGGACGCGAAGAAGGCTATCACATCGCGATATCTCACGCTGTCCGAGCGCGACTTCACGCGGGCGCGGAACTTCTATGAGCCCATCGCCGGCTTCTCGAACGTGGATCAGAGCCTGGAGCGGCTCGACCACGATGAAGACCTGGAGAAGCAGATCCAGGCGCAACGCGAGAAGGCCCGGCAGCGCGCGGCCAGAGCGAGATGGCTGGCCAGGAATCGGCGATGGCGGTAACCCGAAGCTGGGAGCAAAAGGCCGCGCTCACCCTGGCGCCGCCCGTTCCGCCGGAACGCCGCCGCGAGCTTTACTGGCTCGCCGGCGCGTCGCTCGTGGTAGCCGCCGGTCTCGCGCTGGTGTACTTCGCGAAGACGCAGGATTTCGCGGAATCGCAGGACCGGCTGAACCACGGCGCCCTGCTCAACCTGAATGCGGTCAGCGGGCCGGAGCAATTGCTTCCCTACCTGCTGACATTCTCCGATGCCGGTGAGCGCGAAACCGTGGTTGGGCGCGTCTGGGACTATCTTCAGACTTCGCGGCCGCTTCCTAACGTGGGCGCGCTCGCCAGGCTCCGCATACCATCACTTCGATTGGCGAAGATCAAGCCGGCGCTCGTCGTGCGCGAGCCCGGGCAATTCTTGCGCCTCTACCTGCTTTGGACCGCCATCTACTTCGCAGCCTTCTACCTGGTCCATCTCGCCTGGCGGTGGAGGCGCTTCCGCGGCGATCCGGCGATTCTGCCGGCTCTCCATCTCCTGACCGGCATCGGGCTGATCCTGGCGGTGAGCCTGCGCGATCCGCTGCGCGACACGCTCGAGTTCAGCAAGTTTGCCTGGGGCTGCGCGCTCGGCTGCGCGCTGCTGCTGTTGCCGCTGCTGCGCTTCTTTCATCACCGCAACTACAGCAAGTGGATATACACGCCGCTCGTCGCCGCCTTCGGCCTCTTTCTCGCGCTGCTGCGCTTCGGATACGGGCCGACGGGCAGCGACGCGAAGGTAAACCTGGGACCGTTCCAGCCGGTCGAGATCATCAAGCTATTGCTGGTATTGTTCCTGGCCGGCTATTTCTCCACCAAGTGGGAACGCCTGCGGGACCTCCGTGAAAAGCGCCTGCCGCGCTGGCTGCGCTGGCTGGAACTGCCGCGCTTCGCGCACGCCTTGCCGGTGATGTGCGCCGTCGCCTGCGCGCTGGCGCTTTTCTTCCTATTGAAAGATCTGGGGCCGGCATTGGTGACCGGCTTCCTGTTCCTGACCATGTTCGCCGTGGCGCGGGGCCGGGCGGGACTGGCGCTCCTCGGCGTCGCGCTCCTGATCTCGGGCGTCGCGATAGGCTACAAATACGGAACGCCGCAAACGGTGGTGGTTCGCATCTCGATGTGGCTCTCGCCCTGGGACAACGACGTGCACGGCGGCGATCAGTTGGCGCACTCTCTGTGGGCGCTATCGACCGGCGGTCCTTGGGGATCGGGGCCCGGTTGGGGCGACCCGGGGCTGATTCCCGCCGGACACACCGACCTGGTTCTGCCCGCGATCGGCGAAGAGTGGGGCTTCGCCGGAGTCGCCGCGGTGGGCCTGCTGTTCCTGTTTCTGGTCCACCGCGCGCTACGCGTGGCGCGGAACGCTCCCGATGAGTACTCGCTTTTTTTGGCGTTGGGTCTCGCCGCGCTCATCGCATTCGAGATGTTGCTGATCTCGGGCGGAGTGCTCGGCGCGATCCCGCTTTCCGGCGTGGTATCTCCGTTTCTCAGCTCGGGCAACACGGCGATGCTGGCCAACTTCTTGATCTTCGCCATCCTGTTGGGCATATCCAGCCGCACGCGGCCGGAAAAGATCAGCGCGCCGTTTGCGCGGCCAATGCGCTGCGCGGCGCTCGCGCTCGGCGCCTGCGCGATCGTGCTCGTGGCGCGGGCCGCCTACTTCCAGGTGCTCCACGCTCGGGACTTCATCGGCCGGGACGCGCAGATCATTCAGCAGGACGGCGTCAAGCGGCCGCAGCACAATCCGCGCTTGAACTCCCTGGCTCGCGAGCTCGCGCGCGGCAATATCTACGATCGCAATGGAATCCTTTTGGCCACGAGTTCCTGGAATGAGTTGGAGCGCCGCCGCGCCGGGTACCAGAAGCTGGCCGTCAATATCGACACAGCGTGCTCGCGGGCGGATAATCGCCATTACCCGTTCGGTCCCGCCACCGCGCACCTGCTCGGCGACTGGCGCACCGGCGAGAACTTCCACGCCTCGAACGCTTCCCTGGTGGAGCACGACCAGAACGTGAAGCTGCAAGGCTTCACGGATTATCGGGAATTAGTGGCCGTGGTGCGCTACCGGCATCAGCCCGGCAACGCGGCGATGGAACGTTTAAGGGCGCGCGATCGCGACGTGCGGACCTCTATCGACATTCGCCTCGAGCTGCGCGCCCAGGAGATTCTGACCCGCAGGCTGGCTTCGGTGGGCCAGGACAAAGGCGCGCTGGTCGTAATGGACGCGCACACCGGCGACGTGCTCGCGCTGGTCAGCGCTCCCGCGCCTTCGCCGGGCCAGTCCGCCACGCCGGACCAGCTTCTGGACCGCGCGCGCTATGGCGAATATCCTCCGGGGTCTACCTTCAAACTGGTCACCGCGCTGGCGGCGCTACGGCTGGATCCCCGTCTGAGCGCGAAGACGTTCCATTGCCAGCCTCTAGGCGGCGGGCGCGTAGGCACGCGCATCCCCGGCTGGAACAAACCCATTCGCGACGATGTCGGCGATTCCGCGCACGGCACGCTCGACCTGGCGCAAGCCATCACGGTTTCCTGCAATGCCTACTTCGCGCAGCTCGGCGTCTACTCGGTAGGCGCGCAAGCGCTGAGCGCGATGGCGCGGACGCTGGAGATTCCGGCGGGCGATCCGGCGGAGTTGAAAAAGATGCTGCCGTTCGCCGCTTACGGCCAGGGCCCGGTCCTGATCACGCCATTCAAGATGGCGCGGGTCGCGGCGACGATTGCGGCGAGCGGCGATATGCCCGAGGGCCGCTGGGTTCTCGACACGGACGACGGGCGGGCGCAGGCGCCCCGGCCGGTGGCCGCCTCGGATTCCGCGCGGTTCATTGCGAACGCGATGCGCTCCGTTGTCACCCGCGGCACGGCGCGGAGGGCCATGGCCGGGCTCGACGTCAGCGTCGCGGGCAAGACCGGGACCGCCCAGGTGGATCAAGGCGCGCCGCATTCCTGGTTCGCCGGCTTCGCCCCCTACGACGGCGATCCGGCCAGGCGAATCGCATTCGCGGTGGTGGTCGAACATGGAGGGTATGGCGGAAGGGTCGCCGCGCCGATCGCGCGTGAGCTGGTCGAGGCCGCGCGCGACCTCGGAATCATCCCCAGCGCCGATTCCAACGTGAGGTGAGCATGGCAATTTCTGATTTGATCGAAAAGATCGGGCGGACCATCTTCGAAGCGCCCTTTGGGGCGATGCAGATTTCCAAGGACGCGCCGGAGCTGGCTGAGATTCGCCTCGCCGTCCTCGACGAGGTGAAGGCCAGGAGCCACCGCGTGTCGGGCAAAGATGTGTTCCCGTACAACCTCGTGCGGATTCACATCCGCGGCGTGCCCAAAGAGCAGGCGGCGGCTTTCGAGGGCGAATTCTTCGCCCGGTTTTTCGAGGAGGAGGTCAAGGGCGGTTTGGGGCGGGCGAACTTCCGGTTCCCGGACGACCTGAGCTTCGAGGTGAGAACCATCCCCGCCCTGCCCGGCCCGGGGGAGCAGTGGCTCTCGGTCGAGACCGCATCGCAAACGAAGCCTGCGCCGGCCGCGCCCGCGCGCCGGGCCGCGCGACTTTCCGTGCTGAAAGGCGCCGCCAACCAGGCGGAAGTGGTGCTGAATAAGCCGCGGACGAACATCGGGCGAACCGTGGATGTGTATCGCACGAATGGACCGTCGCGCCGCAACGATTTGGCGTTCACCGGCGAGACCGAGATCAACCGGACCGTGTCGCGCGAGCACGCCCACATCGCCTTTCACAAGAAGACCGGCGAGTATCGCCTCTTCAACGATCGCTCCAGCAAGAGCGACGGCAACTGCGGATTGTGGATCATCCGGGAGGGCCTGAGCCAGGAAGTGCATCGCGACGCCCGCGGTGTTCGCCTGGAGCCTGGAGACGAGATCCACCTCGGCCGCGCCGTCGTGCGCTTTCGGTTGTAATTTCACATTGTAAAACTAAAAAACCTGTATGTGAAATTCTCGTTGACAAGCGGCCACTGTAAATCTTAGACTAGCCTTTCCGCGGTTCCGCGCCAGGAGACATTCTTGAAGAGCTTGTCCGTCGGTTTCATAGGACTTTGCCACTTACATCCCAAGAGCTATATGCCGGTATTCGGCGCGGCGGAGGGATTTGAAGTCGTCGCCGTAGCCGAGGCCAACCCGTCCGTGCTCGCTTCGTTTGCCGCGGATTTTCCAGTCCGGACTTACGCCGACTGGCGAGCGATGCTGGACCGCGAAAAGCTCGATCTCGCGGTGCTTTTTCTTCCGCACTACCAGTGCCCCGAAGCGGCGGTTGCCTGCGCCGAACACGGCGTGAACATCCTCGCTGAAAAGCCCATGGCCGCAAGTTCCGACGGCCTGAGGTGCATGATCGCCGCAGCGGCGAAAGCGGGCGTGTTGCTCTCCACTCCCTATGTGTGGCGCTACCACGTGGTGGCGCGCACGATGAGGCAATACGTCGCCGGCGGCCTGTTGGGCCGGATCGTGGCTTGCGAAGGGCGTTGCGCCGCCGGCGGGCTGCACCGCTACATCGAAGGCAACGCCCGGTGGATGCTGATCAGAAGCATGAGCGGCGGCGGCCCCATGTACAACCTCGGCGTACACTGGATCGATCTCTACCGCTGGTGGCTCGCCGACGAGGTGGTCGAAGTCAGGGGCAAGAACGTCAAGATCAACCAGGAATTCGATATCGAGGACAGTTCCTTCGCGATCCTGACGTTTTCGCGAGGCACCGTGCTGGCGCTCGATATCAGCTATACGGTGCCGGATTCGTTCCCGCACGGCCGCGACCTCTACCTGGGCTTGCGCGGCGTCTCCGGCATGCTGGCCTGGAGCCCTTCCTTCGAAGCGGCCAACGAGACGTTGTTCCTGTGCAGCGACTCGCCCGAGTTCGCTCCCGCCAGCCGCCGCCGGATCGATTTCGAGCTGGACGCTCAGCCGGGCTACGGCGGCGCTGCCACGGTGCGGTTCCTGTCGGAACTCGGGGACGCGATTCGAAACGGCACGCCTCCGGCGATCAGCGGCGAAGACGGACTCAGAGCGCTCGAAGTCGTGGAGGCGATCTACCAATCCGCCGAGAGCGGACGCGCGGTGGAGTTGAGACGGTAAGATGCCGTCGCCGAGCCGCGACTGTGAAGGAGCGGTTGGAGCGGTTTCCGGCTCCCCGGCACAGAAGGATGGACCATGAAAGTCGTCATCACCGATTACATTGAGCCCGATCTCAAGTGGGAAGAAGATCAGCTCCGCGAGCGCGGCGTCGAGTTTGCGTATCACCAGCTCAAGTTCGCTCCCTTCGAGAAAGTGGCCGAGGCGACGCGCGACGCCGATGTCGTTATCGTCAACATGGTGCCGGTGACCCGCCAACTGGTCGCCGCGTGGCAAAAATGCAAGCTGGTGATCCGGCACGGAGTAGGATACGACAACGTGGATCTCGCCGCGCTCAACGACGCCGGCCTTCCCTTGTGTTACATTCCCGACTATTGCGTGGAGGAGGTCGCCGAGCAGGCGATCGCGTTGATCCTCGCCTGCGGCCGCCGCATCGTCACCGGGCGGAGAGTGCTCGAGGACTCCTCGAAGAACGGCATCTGGGATTTCCAGGAGACGATTCCGGTCTTTCGTATGGCGGGGCAGAAGCTCGGCATCGTCGGCTGCGGCCGGATCGGCAGCCGGGTGTACGAAAAGCTCAAGAGCTTCGGTTTCGAGTTTCTGATTCACGATCCCTACCTGAGCGCGGAACGCAAGCGCGAGCTGGGCATCGAGACCGTGGACAAAGAGACGCTCTTCCGGCAAGCGGATTTCATCACGATTCACACTCCGCTGAACGCGGAGACCCGTCACATCGTGAACCGGGAGACGCTGGCGATGATGAAGCCGACCGCGTACCTCGTGAACACCGCCAGAGGCGGCATGGTGGACAGCGCCGCATTGGTCGAGGCGCTGAACAACCGCACGATCGCGGGCGCCGGCATCGATGTCTATGAGACGGAACCGCCCAGCCCCGACGATGCCTTGTTCCATCTGCCGAACGCCACGCTCGCGCCGCACCTGGCGTGGTATTCGGAAGACTCCGGGTGGAAGATCCGGGAGCTCATCATCCTCGAGATCGATCGTTTCCTGGCCGGCGAGGCGCCGCGCTATGTGGCGAACTCCATCAAAGCCGCTCCTGCCGCTGTGAAGAAATAGGGTGTCAACATGGGAAATCAAACGAAGACTGTCGCAAGCGTGAAGGGCCGGTTGCCCGGGCCGCGCTCGCGTGAATTGTTCAGCCGCTGGGAGCGCGTGGAAGCGCAGTGCACCGGCTACCAGGCCCAAGTGGTCTGGGGCCGCGCCAAAGGCGTCGTGGTCACCGACGTGGACGGCAACGTTTTCCTCGACTGGACCTCGGGCGTGCTGGTGACCAACGTCGGCCACTGCCATCCGCACCTGGTCCAGGCGATTCAGGCGGCGGCCGAAAAGCTGCTGAATAACTACGAGTGCCTGAACGAGCCGCGCGTCGAGGCCGCCGAGAAGCTGGTCTCGATCCTGCCGAAGCACCTGGACAAGTGCTTCTTCCTGAGCACCGGCAGCGAAGCGACCGAAGGATGTATCCGCATCATGAAGCGGAAGACGGGCAAGTACGAAATCGTCAGCTTCTATGGCGCTTTTCACGGCCGCACCTACGCCGCGGCCAGCGCCGGCGGCCTTTCCGGACCGAAGAAGGGCTACGGCCCGAGCATGCCTGGCGCGATTCGCGTGCCGTTTCCTTACTGCTACCGCTGCCCCTTCAAAGCGACGCCGGAAACCTGCGACCTGCTTTGCCTCGACTATGTCGACGACGCCGTGCGCGCGAATAGCACGGGCAGCCTCGCGGGCGTGATTGTAGAAGCCTATCAGGGCGCGTCGGGTTTCATCTTCGCCCCTCCGGGATGGTTCCCCAGGCTCGAACAGTGGATCCGCTCGCGCGGCTTGCTGTTCACGTTGGACGAAGTCCAGGCCGGTTTCGGCCGCACCGGCAAGATGTTCGCCATGGAGTGGGAAAACCTGACTCCGGACCTGGTGTGCCTGGGAAAAGGCATCGGCAGCAGCGTACCGGCGTCGGCCATCGCGGCCCGGGGCGAGGTGATCGGCGCGCTCGGCAGGGGTGAGATGAGCAGCACTATGGGCGGAAATCCGGTGTGCTGCGCCGCGGTCACCGCCGTGGTCGAGATCATGCAGAAAGAGAAGCTCGAAGACAACGCGCTGCGGATGGGTCAGTTGATGAAGGCGCGCTTGCAGCAGATCCAGGAGAAGTCGCCTTACGTGGGCGATGTACGCGGCTCCGGCCTCGTGATGGGCGTCGAACTCGTAAAGGACAAGAAAACCAAGGAGCCCGCGCCGGATCTGACGAAAAAAATGATCGATGCGTGCGCGCAGAACGGGCTGCTCATCGGCTCGGTAGGCATTTTCGGAAACGTGATTCGGGTGGCGCCGCCGCTCGTGATCAACGAGGCGGAGGCGCACGAGAGCCTGGACATCTTCGAGAAATCGCTCGCGGCCCTCTGAAGCGCCATGACGAAACCAATCCCGTCGAGCGATTTGCGGGCCGCGGTGGATGCCGTCCGCGGTGAGACCCAGCGGTTCCTCTGCGACCTGATTCGCGTGCCCTCGGTGCCGGGCAACGAGGCAGCGGCCATCGACTGCGCCGCGAAGGTGTTCGGGCCCATTGCCGAGGTCGAGCGAATTCTGCTTTCGGATGCGCTCCTCGCCGACGAGGACTATGCCTCGCCGGTCGGCGGGCTCAGGTACGAGGGGCGGTCGAACTTGCGGCTGCGCGTGCCTGGAGCAAACGGAGGCCGCTCGCTGCTGTTCAACACGCACCTGGATGTCGTCCCCGCGAATGAAGACCAGCTTCGGCCGTTCGATCCGGTGGTGGAAAACGGAATCGTGCGCGGGCGCGGCGCCTGCGACGCGAAAGGCCAGGCCGCGACGATTTTCGCGGCGTTTGCCGCGCTCCGGCGGTTGGGTGTCGCGCTCGATGGCGATCTGATCGCGCACCTGGTGGTCGAAGAAGAGGTGGGTGGCAACGGCACGATGGCCATGACGCGGCGGGGCGAGCGCGCCGATGGGTGCATTGTCCTGGAGCCCACCGAGATGCGCATCCTCTCCTCGGTGCGCGGCGCGGTCTGGTTCCGGGTGATCTGCACGGGAAAGCCGGGTCACAGCGGCTGGGCCGGCGACACGGTGAGCGCTCTCAAAATGGCGATCAACGTCATCGGCATTCTCGATCGTTATCACGACAAGCTGCTGGCTGAGTCGCGCGGAATTCCCCTGTTCGACAAGTACGCGAACCCGATGCCGATCACTTTCGGCAAGCTCGATGCCGGAAACTGGCCTGCTTCGGCGCCCGCGCAAGCGGTCCTCGAAGGCGTTCTCGGACTGCTGCCGAACAAGACGCGCTACCAGGTGATGGAGGAGATGAAGCAGGCGATCCTCAGCGAGGCGGATGGCTGGCTGCGGGAGCACTTCAAGCTGGAGTTTATGTACCGGCACGATTCGCACGTGCTGGACCCGGCTCATCCGCTCGCGGCCGGCCTGGCGGCGTCCTGCCGGGAAGCGGGCGAGGCCGGCGAGATCGGCGCGATGACGGCCTCCTGCGACTCCTGGTTCTACAACAATCAACTGAAGATTCCTGCGGTGGTGTTCGGCCCGGGAAGCCTGGGCGTCGCGCACTCGCGGGAAGAGCACATCGCTCTGGACGATATCGCGAAGGCGGCGGTGATCCTGCTGGATTTCGCCCAGAAGTGGTGCGGGAAGGATCATTGATGCAAGCGCTCGTGAAAACTCAGCGCGGCGACGGATTCGTCGAACTCCGCGATGTCCCGCGGCCCAAGCCCGGACCCGGCGAGGTCCTCATCGAGGTGAAAGCGTGCGGCGTGTGCGGCACGGATATTCATGTGCTGCACGACGAGTTCCCGTACTGGCCTCCGGTGATTCTCGGGCACGAGTTCTCCGGCGAAATCGCCGAAATTGGGCCTGGGGTGACGCTGTACAAAACGGGCGACCGGGTGGTGGGCGAGCCTCACACGCAGGCTTGCGGGCAGTGCTATCTCTGCCGCACCGGGAACATTCAGATTTGCAGCAGCAAGCGGTCTCCCGGATGGGGGATCGATGGCGCGTTTACGCGTTACCTGAAAATGCCGGAGCGCCTGCTGCACCGGATTCCCGATCACGTCAGTTACGAAGCCGCGGCGGTGGTCGAGCCGGCGGCGAACACCGTACACGATGTCATCGAGCGCGCCAAGGTTGAGGCGGGCGATTTTGTCGTGGTGGTCGGTCCGGGGCCGATCGGGCTGCTGTCGGCGATGACGGCGCGAGCGGGCGGGGCGCGGCGGGTGGTGGTCATCGGCACAAAGCAGGACGAAGCCGTGCGGTTGTCCAAGGCCCGCGAGCTGGGGTTCGATGCGCTCGTGGCGGGAGACTCGATCAACCCACTCGAGGCCGTGCTCGAGATGACCGGCGGCATCGGAGCGGATCTGGTGGTCGAGTGCAGCGGCTCGGCGCCCGGGATCGCCTCCGCCGTCGATCTGGTCCGCAAGAAGGGCCGGATTTGCGCGATCGGGCTGACCGGGAAGCAGTCGATCCCCTTTCCGTGGGACAAGGCCGCTTTCAAGGTCTGCGACTTGATTTTCAACCTGTCCACCAGCTATACGAGTTGGGACCGCACGATCCATCTGATTGCCAACGGCGCGCTGCCGGTGGAGCAGATCATTTCCCACCGTCTGCCGCTGTCGCAATGGCAACACGCTTTCGAGGAGATTGAGGCCCAGCGCGCGCTGAAGGTGCTGCTGGCGCCGGAGTAGACATTGCCGCTCCCTCACGGTCGCGGCTCGGCTTGAGGGTCGCGGCTCGGCTTGAGGGTCGCGGCTCGGCTTGAGGGTCGCGGCTCGGCTTGAGGATCGCGGCTCGGCTTGAGGGTCGCGGCTCGGCTTGAGGGTCGCGGCTCGGCTTGAGGAGGACATTGCCGCTCCCTCACGGTCGCGGCTCGGCTTGGGAGCGGAAGGGAGATTCCACATGCGAGATTCACGGGTAGGGATTGGCGTGCTCGGCGCGGGGTTGATCGCGCCCTTTCACGCGAAGGGCGTGCGGGCTTCGAAAGGCGCCGAGCTGATCGCGATCGCGGACGTTGACTCGAAGCGGCTCGAGAAGATGACCGCCGAGTTCGGCTGCAAAGGGTATCCGAACCTGGATGCGATGCTCGAAGATCCCGCCATAGATGCGGTCAGCATCACGACGCCCAATCATCTTCACTATGAAGCGGTGCTCAAGGCCGCCAAGGCCGGCAAGCACGTCCTGATCGAAAAGCCTCCGGCGTTGTCGCTGCGCGAAGTGGACGAGATGGACGCCGCATGCAAAGCCGCGGGAGTGAAGGCCTGCGTGACGGTCCAGTGCCGCACTCGCAAGGCGGTCCAGGCGATCCGCCAGGCGGTGCTTTCCGGCAGGTTCGGAAAGATCCACCAGGCCGACACGTACATGAAGTGGTTCCGCGGGTCCGACTACTACCACATGGACGCGTGGCGGATGTCGCGGCGCTCGGGAGCGGGCGTCACCATCCAGCAGGCGTTCCACTACGTGGATCTGCTGCAATACATGATCGGCCCGGCGAAGACCGTACACGCGCGCATGCGCAACCTGGCTCATCCGGACGTGGATCTCGAAGATACGGTGCTCGCGTTCGTCGAGTACGCGAACGGAGCGGAGGGGGTGGTGCAGGCTTCGACGGCGCTGTGGCCGGGAACCGATATCCGGATCGAGATCAACGGCGAGAACGGCACCGCCATCATGCTGGGAGAGCGGATCGACACCTGGAAATTCCGCGACGATCGGCCGGAAGATGTTGAGATTCGCGCCTACGGAAGCGCCTCGGTCGGAACCGGCGCCACCGGCCCGGCCGATCTCGGATTTCACGACCACCAGATGGTGATTGAGGATATGGTGTGCGCGATCACGACGGGCCGCGAGCCGGCGATCACGCTCGCCAGCGTCCGCCCGACCCTCGAGTGGACCCTCGCCATGTACCTCTCGGCCAAGCGGAACGCGCCGGTCTCCCTGCCGCTGACGAGCGAAGAAGATCCCTGGTAACTAACTGATTCTACGGGACTTGTCCACGGTTGGGTTCGTTTTGCAAAAATCATTTTTACCGGATTTCCGCCCTCGGTTCAGGCCAGCCGGGCGGGCGCCGCTTGCGGGACTGCGAAGTAGTTTCAAGCTATTGATTGCACGCGACTTGCTCGCCGTTGGGTTCGTTTTGCAAGAATCGGTTTTGTCGGATTGCCGCCTGCGGATCAGGCCAGCCGGGCGGCGGCTGTTTGCGGAATTGCGAAAGAGTTCCACTGGTCCCACGAAAGCACGGCCGCTGCGGCCCGGCGCGCGGGATCTATAGCAGATTGTTGAGAACGTGGAGGAACAGCGCGGGGGATGCGCGTGACTGGGTTTTTGCCGCACGGCGCGCCTCCCCGGGGAGAAGGTAAGCTTTGGTGGCCGTGAGGCCGATCGCCCGACGGGCATGGTAGGGACGTCCGGAGCACTGCCGGACCCGAGGCTCGAAGGCACACCCCTTGTGCTATGCTGATCCGGGCCCTGAGGCCAAAAAGGAAATTGTGGCTGAGGCGGCCTGCGTAACGAGAACTATGGATTTGTGCGTGGGGGACGAGAGAACGTCCCCTGCGGATAACAAGGAGCACACATGCGAAACATCGGAATAGGCGCCTGGATCCGACGAGTGGGTTTGTGTCTGGCTGTCTGCGGCGGCGCGATCAATCTGTTTGCCGGCGAAGTCAGGATCATCGCCATCGGCGCCCATCCGGACGACTGCGAGATCGGGGCCGGCGGAACCGCTGCCCTCATGGCGGCCATGGGCCACAAGGTGATGTTTGTCGCGATCACGAATGGCGATGCCGGCAACGCAACTCAGGGCGGGGGCGCTCTGGGCGCCCGCCGCCGCGCGGAGGCCCTCGAGGCGGCGCGGCGCCTTGGGGTCGAGAGCGTGGTGCTCGATCATCACGATGGCGAGTTGCTACCCACTCTTGATATTCGCCACGAGCTGATCCGGCTCATCCGCAAATGGAAAGCAGATGTCGTGATCGGTCCGCGCACGAACGATTATTATTGCGACCACCGCTACGCTGGCATGCTCGTCCAGGACACCTCGCTTCAGGTGGTGGTGCCGAACATCTGTTCGGACACGCCGCCGCTGGCGGTGAACCCGGTCTACCTCTATTTCCAGGACAGTTTCCAGCGGCCAGTCGCTTTTCGCCCGGATATTACCATCGCCATCGACGAGGTCTATCCGAAGAAGATCCAGGCCCTGGACGCGCATGTCTCCCAGATGTACGAATGGCTCCCCTGGTTGAGTCACAAGCTTGACGAAGTGCCAAAGAGCCCGGAAGCACGCCTGGTTTGGCTGGCGAAGAGCCGTAAACAGCCGCTTACGCCTGCGGTGCGCCTGGCGCTGGAGCGCTGGTACGGCGCCGAACGGGCGAGCCGTGTCGAGCAAGCGGAAGCCTTCGAAATCTCGGAGTACGGGACGCAGCCGAACGAAGAGCAGTTGCGTAGGTTGTTCCCGATGCTGAGTCACGAGCACTAACCTCGATTGGTGCCCGGCGCCGTGGCTCGAGTGCCGCTGGTCGCGCAATTGTGAGCTAGCCGTTGTTCAATAAGAACCCGCATTCTCGTTGGACTTCGAAAGCCCGGCCGTATATAGGTTGTACAAGTCGATCAGGGGGCTTCCCGGAGTGACGGGGCGCGGGATCTGGAGAACATCCCGAGCGTAGCCAAAGGAACCTCCCGAATCGGCGCTTCGGCCGACCGTGAGGTGCTGCGCTGGGCTCGCGCTTCGTCTACCCCAGGTTGCGTGTCAGCAGTTTCTGTTGGTCGTTCTGGAGTACCGTTCGGTTTGGATCGTTCCACTGAAAACGATGAAAGAACCAGAGCGCAGCATCGAGTGCAAGACCGGCGCTGTTTCCTACGATGCTGGTGACGGAAAGCTCTCTGCTGTATTCCAACCGTTCTTCGGCGGACGGATAGTATCCCCACCACGCTCTGCTGAGATCGAGGGCGGTCAGAATTCTGAACTTAACCTGCTCCCAGACGACCGTAATCTTAGCATTGCCTTCCAACGCCATCCTCTGGCAGAGTCGCGCAGCGAACTCATGGATCTCTGTGAGGCGGAACAGCGCCTCTGTAATGTCGACGCAGCCCGTTGGTTCTTCCCCAATTGGTGGTTTTTCATCAAGTATCCTTCCTAGCGCCCTTTGCAGTGCGTTCGTCCACCCGTCTTCAGCAAATGAAGATAGGTGAATGAACTGCCCGCTCTGAAAGAACTGCCAGTACTCACGATGGCCCATGAAGTCGGACCACGACGCGATCCAATCGTTGCCGTTTGCTCGGCTGGAGCGGTCAATGTGCGGGAAATCCCACCCCCGAAGGGAGACCGCACAGGGTTCGATGATCTTCCAGCAATCGGGCAACTGGGGAATCAGTTGGGCGTCGAACGTGCATGGGCGGACGACCACCTTCCAATGCGGTGACTGCTTCAAACCATCGCGGATCTGTGATGCGGATGCAATTGATGGCACTGGCTAGAGGCCCTCCAACTGCCTCTGGAACTTCTCTGCCTCGGATTCCGCCTGCTCGATTCCGACACCAGCAGCGTGCGCCCGTTTAACAAATCTTTCCACGCCTTTATCAACCGCAAGTTCGAGGATTTCGCGCATCTCAGTCTGGCTCCTGACCTCGCATGTCTCGGGTTTCTGGTAAGAGCGCGTGTATATCGCGCCGCGGCGAAGTTCGCGCCCATCTTTCTTACATATGACCGGAACCTCGTCAAATTCGTGGACTACTATTGCCACAAACGTTTTTCCATCGACTGGAATGCGGTGGACCTCGCTCCGTACATATGGGTCGGCATGCTGGTTAATTGCCTCCTGGATTTGGTCTGAATCATAGGTCGCGAGGTCGGCCGACGTCATTCCCTTAGTCTCGAAGAGACCGCCTGACTCCCAAACACCAACCATGATAGTGCCGCCGTCCCGACAATTAGCCATAGCGAGTGCGGTACGGATGATCTTATGTCGTATCTCGGCGAAAGGACTCGACCTTTTATACTCCAGGACTCTTTCCTCTCGCCCGAGTCGAACTAACTCGATCAGTTGCTGCGGATCTGGCATGACGGTTCTCTGGGTGATGATAGCACGTTAGGCGCGGCGGCCCCTCGCGCAGCATCGCACAGGTGGGGAATGATAAGTCCCCATCGACGACTCTGATGGAGCGCGAAATGCCGGCGAGCGGACGGGCTGCGCCATGGGATTTTGTGGGCGGGCATCTCACGCGGGGTTGTCCGGTTGACCGGAGGTGGTTTCCTAGGCCCGCTCCGGCTGCCTGATTTCTTCACACTGCCGGCCGCAGGCGGGACGAGATCTCGCGGGCGGCGGCGCGGATGGCGGCGGCGAATTCCGGCAGCTTGCCGTTGGTCATGCGGGCGGTCGGTCCGGAGATGCTGAGGGCGGCGATGGGTTCCTGCTCCGCATTCAGAACCGGCGCGGCAAGACAACGGACTCCGAGGACGCTCTCCTCGTCATCGATGGCGTAGCCCCGTTTGCGGATCTTCTCCAGTTCGGCGCGGAACCATTCGGGTGAGGTAATCGTCTTCGGCGTGAACGCCCGGAAAACCAGCGATTCAATGACCGCATTCCGCCGCTCGGCCGCGAGGTGCGCCAGCATGGCCTTGCCGAGAGCCGTTCGATAGGCCGCCGCGCGCGTCCCGGCGTTGGCCACCAGGCGGAAACTCTGCGGGCTCTCCAGACAATCGAGGTACACAACCTCCAGTCCGTCGAGGATTCCGAGATTGATCGTCTCCTGCGTGATCCTCCAAAGCTCCCGGAGCGGTTCCTGCGCCGCCTCGCGGAGGTGTACCTGGAAACTCGATCGCGCACCCAGTTGCAGCAGCTTATCGCCGACGCGGTAGGCGCCCCTGGCGTCCCGGGTTACGTAGCGTTCGGTTTCGAGATGAGTCAGGAATCTGAGCGCGGTACTCTTATGGATGGAGGTTTGCTCGCTGATTTCCTTGAGCGTCAGCGGCGATGCCGAACCTTGCAGGGTCTCGATGATGCGGAACGTCTTGGTCAATACGCCGACCGGCTTGGATTTCCTCGGGCCCTTCATTCCTTGAACGATTTTATTATGTAAAACTGAAAAGTCAAATATTAAAATGTGCCAAGACATCCAGCCGACCTGTTATCATCTCTGGGAACACCTGCCGGTGCTCGCCTGAACCATGCTGCTATCCCGTTTTGAGGAGCCGCTCAGACTCGGACGCAAGACCGTTCACGGACGGCTGGTGATCCCGTCCGGAATACGCTGCACGCACGCTCCGACCATTCAGAAGTGCTTTCTCGAGATGCCATCGCTCGGCGTGATCACGACCAAGAGCATCAGTTACCAGCCGAGGAAGGGTTATCGCGAGCCGATCTATGCACGGTATGCGCCCGGGTGCTATGTCAATGCGGTCGGCCTGGCGAACCCCGGCGCCGAGCGGTTCCTGGCCGAGTTCGAGGGCATCGAGATTCCCGAAGACAAGTTCCTGCTGGTTTCGATCTTCGGCTCGGATCTGGAGAGTTTTGTACACGCGGCGCGGATCTTGCAGCCGATTGCCGACGGCTTCGAGTTGAACATGTCCTGCCCGCACGCGAAGGGATACGGAGCGGAAGTGGGCCAGGACACGGAACTGCTCAAGCGAATCACCCAGGGGGTGGCCGAGGCGGCCGGCGTGCCCGTGTTCGTGAAGCTCTCCTCGACGCTGGCGGATCCCGGTGGAACCGCGGTTGCCGCGATCGAAGCGGGCGCCGCTGGGATCACGGTGACCAACACGGTCGGGCCCGCGCTGGCGGAGTTCGGAGACACGCCCATCCTGCACAACCGGCTCGGCGGCATGTCGGGAGACGGCATTCGCCCGATGGGGCTGCGCGCCACCGAGCAGGTGCGGAGAGCGATCGGGGAAGGGCCGGTCCTCATCGGGATGGGCGGCATCGCATCGCCCGAGCACATACGCCAATACGCGATCGCCGGCGCGGATCTTTTCGGCATTGGCAGCGCGCTGACCGGGCTCGACGGCGGCCAAATGCGAGAGTACCTGGCGGGGCTCGATCGGGACGTTCGCGAGGGCGGCGCGGGAGCGGTCTACCAGCGTTCCTGCGAGACCACGCTCAGCATGGACTACTTCAAGACGCGGGTCGCCTCGCGCACGGATTACAACGCAACGCTGTTCAAGCTTGCGCTGGAGTCCCTGCCGGGGGACTACCGCGATGGAGACCTGGCGGGAAAGTTCTTCTTTCTGTGGCTGCCCGGCATCGGCGAGAAGCCGTTCGCGATTCTTTCGGCCTGCGAGAAGAGCGTTCTGGTGCGGGTGGTGGGCGAGTTCACCGAGCGGCTGGCCGAGCTGCGGGTTGGCTCGGAGATCCTGTTGCGGGGACCCTATGGGAGGCCTCTGCCGTTATTCGAGAACAAGACGCTGGTATTCGTGGGCGGCGGCACGGGGATTGCATCGCTCTTAGAGATCGCTCAGGGCGCGCGGCGCGGGAACCGGCAGATTTTCCTGCTCGGGGCCCGGTCGGCCGATCATCTGTTCGATCTGGACCGGTTCGAGTGCCTCGGGACGGTTCGCGTGGCCACGGACGACGGCACCGCCGGGCTGCATGGCTTCGTTTCGAATCTTGTGACGGAGCTGGCGGAGGAGCTTCCCGCGGCCGAGCGGGAGCGCAGCGTGTTCATCAACTGCGGTCCGGAGAAGATGGTGCTGCGCTGCGCGGAGATTCAGAGAGGCATCGTGCCCGAAGAGCGGATCCTCGGCGCGATCGAGTACATGACCAGTTGCGGGGTGGGCATCTGCGGCAAGTGCGCCAGCCCTTCCGGCGCGCTCACCTGCATCGACGGGCCCTTCATGGCCTGGCGGGACTTCCAGCCGCGCACAAATAATAACTCCAGCATTTTCTAGTAAAACCCCGCCTAAGAGCCCCTTCGGGCCAAAACCGCGTGCTACTGGTAAGCCGAAGGAGTTACGGAAATGCCATCACGAAGCACCGTACCGCTGGCCGGCAGCGAGCGAAAGCCCGTCCGCGGAGCGCGAGTGAAGGGCCCGGTAGACGGGGACGAAACGATCGAAGTCCGGATTACCTTGAAGGCTCCGGCCTCTTTGCGGAAGAAGTTCGAGGAACTGGCGAGCCAGCCGATCGCCCAGCGCCAGTACCTGACTCGGGACGAACTCGAAAAAGACTATGGGGCCGATGAAGCCACCATCGCGCGCATCGAGGCGTTTGCCCAAGCTTACAACCTGGCGGTGAGTTCCATCGACCACTCGCAGCATGCGATCCGGCTGACCGGCAGTGCGCGCGATCTCAGCCGGGCGTTTCAGACGTACCTGGAGTACTACGAACAGCCGGACGGCGTCACTTATCGCGGGCGGACGGGACCCATTCATGTTCCCGAAGACCTGGCGGACGTGATTCAGAGCGTGAACGGCCTGGACGAGCGGCCCGTCGCGCGCCCGAAATTTCGAGTGCGCCCCGCCCTCCACTCGCACGCGGAACCGGAGCTGAGCTACACGCCGCTGGATCTGGCGCGGCTGTACTCGTTCCCGCAGCTTGCCGACGGCGGCCATGGCCAGTCGATTGCGATCATCGAACTGGGCGGGGGATTCCTCCAAAGCGACCTGGCGGCGTATTTCGGCTCAGGCGGGCCGCGGGTCCAGGCGGTCTCGGTCGATGGCGGCCTCAATGCGCCGGCGGGAGATCCCGACGGGCCGGATGGTGAAGTGATGCTCGACATCGAGGTCGCTGGCGCGATTGCGCCCGGCGCCAGTATCGCCGTTTACTTCGCGCCAAACACGAACAAAGGTTTCCTCGACGCGATCAGCGCCGCCGTGCATGACAAAAGGCGGCGGCCTTCAGTGATCTCCATCAGTTGGGGATCGGCGGAGGACGGTGGAGGCTACAGCCCATCGGCGTTGAGCGCTTTCAGTCAGGCATTCCAGGCCGCGGCGGTCCTGGGCGTGACCGTGCTTGTGGCCGCCGGCGATCACGGTTCGGGCGACGGCCTGCCGGAAGGCGACCACGTGGACTATCCGGCCTCCGATCCTGGCGTGACGGCCTGCGGCGGCACCAGGCTGGCCGCTCCGGACAAGCGGAACATTCAGAGCGAGACCGTCTGGAACGAAGGGGATCAGGCTGGCGCGACCGGCGGGGGCGTCAGCACGGTGTTTTCGGTTCCCGCCTGGCAACAGGACTTGTCGGCCACCAGGACCGATGGCGGCACGGCCGCGCTGAGCGGCCGTGGAGTGCCGGACGTGGCCGCCAACGCCGACCCCGAAACCGGTTACGAGGTGCTGGTGGACGGCCAACGCTTCACGGTCGGCGGAACAAGCGCCGTCGCTCCGCTGATGGCCGGACTGGTAGCCGTCATCAACCAGAGTCTCGGCAAGCCGGCCGGGTTCCTCAACCCGCTGATTTACGCCGGATCGGGAAGGACGGCCTGCCGTGACGTCACCAGCGGCAACAACGGAGCCTTCGCGGCCACCCGGGGCTGGGACGCCTGCACGGGACTAGGCATTCCCATAGGAACAGCCCTGTTGTCCGTCCTGAACGGCCAGACCACGCCCGCTCCGGCTTAGGGTGCTTGCTCGGCTGCGAACGTCAGATTGCCCGCGCCTTGCGGACGGCCGGGGCCGTCTCGCTGCGGACCGGCTTCGTGGGGGTGGTGCGCAGGCGCCGCACCTGGTCCGTGACACAGACCAGAAACATGGGCTGACGCGCGTTCTTGAGCACATCGATGATGCGCTCCTGCTTATCTTCCAGGTAGATCGTTTTCCCGTCGGTGAGCAGGTGCAGATCCGACTCGTTGGAGAGGACATCGCTCAGGCGCCGGCCCATCTCGCGCTGGAGGTAGCGCAGGACCCGTCGAATCTTCTGGAGCGAGAACCCCTTGCGGCGCAGCTCGGCGATTACGGTGATCTCGACAACCTGCCCCGGGGTATAGACGCGCTTGTGCCCCTGGTGATCGGGCGAAACCACGTGCCGCTCGTCCCACCACTGTAGTTGGCGCAAGCTCACATTGGCAACCCGGGCGACGTCGCTCGAGGAATAAGCATCGGCGGAGGACACCGGAGCAGGGCGGACCTTTTTTGTTTTGAACATGGCAGACCGCTTCCGTTTAGAAGATGAACCGAAAAACAGGCTCGCTCTAGAATTGTACTTCTCCTGGGAGCCTGTCGACGAATTTTTTTCCGGGATTTTCGCGGGCGTCCGGCAGGGAAGCTTTGCGGGGGGCTGCGGGTACTACCCTCCCCCCACAAAATGAACGATTTCGACACGGGCGCCCGGAGAGAGAACTCGGGCGGGCCACTCGGGCCGTTTGAGGATGGCTCCGTCCAGCTCGATGGCTACCCGCGCCGGGTCCAGCTTCAGGAAATCGAGCAGAGCGCGGACAGTAAGGCTGCCGGGGACCTCCTGGGTCTGGCCGTTGACGTGGATCCGCATGAGTTGCCCTGACGAACGGAACGCGGACCGGCCGCGGTCCGCGCCACCGGTACGGGACAGCCGGATTTGACACCCTGTTTCGCAGATCATTATAGTCGAATTGATACCATCAAAATCGTTCCAGCCGGGGGAGAGCGAGAGCCTTTTGTATGCCGACGACTTACACGGAAGTGTACTTTCCGGTTTTGCTTCAGGCGGTGCTGGCGATGTTGATTGCCGCTGGAATGCTGGCGACCTCGGCGATCCTCGGCAAAAGGGTGCGCAGCCGGGCGAAAGACATGCCGTACGAGTGCGGTGTGACGCCCCAGGGCTCGGTTCGCGAGCGGTTCAGCGTAAAGTTCTACCTGGTGGCGATGATCTTCATCCTGTTTGACATCGAGACGGTGTTTCTGTACCCGTGGGCGGTGGTCTACCGCGACTTGAAGCTGTTTGCGTTCATCGAGATGCTGGTTTTTGTAGTTCTGATCCTGTCAGGTTTCTACTACATCTGGACGAAGGGCGTTCTGTCCTGGTCCATCGAAGAGCACGCACCGGAACCGCGGGCGAAACAGCCTGCCCCGGAGCGCTAAGGGAGCGGAATGATCCCGGACAGTTTGAGGGAGTATCCCGCGATAGCGGCGTTGGCCGCGGCCGATCCGCCGGCGGTTTTGGGTGGAAAACTGCACGCCGGCCAGGTGTCCATCGACATCGCACCGGAGAAGATCGTTTCCGTCTGCCGGTTTCTGAAGGACGAACAGCGGTACCGGCGGCTCAGCGGCGTTACGGCGGTGGATTGGCTTCCGGCGGAGCCGCGGTTCGAACTGGTTTATCTCCTGCACTCACTCGAGCGGAACGAGCGGCTGCGGCTGAAGTGCCGCGTGGGCGGCGACAGGCCCGAGATCGATTCCATCACGAGTTTGTGGCCTGGGGCGAACTGGTATGAGCGTGAGATCTTCGACCTGTTCGGGGTGGTGTTCCGCAACCATCCCGATCTGCGCCGCCTGCTGATGCCCGAGGACTGGGCCGGCTATCCGCTGCGGAAGGATTATCCGGTGGCCGGTTTCAAGTACACGTACAGGAACGAGCGGTGACCGAGCGATGAGCGATCCAGCAATCCACAGCGAAGCGCAGGCGGCGCCCGAAACACCGGACACGGCGCCGCGGCGCATGACGTTGAACATGGGGCCGCAGCATCCCTCGACCCACGGCGTGCTGCGACTGATCCTGGAGCTCGACGGCGAGACGGTGACCAAGGCCGCCGCCGACATCGGCTACCTGCACACGGGGATCGAGAAGGAGTGCGAGGCGAAGACGTACCAACAGGCGGTCACGTTGACGGACCGCACGGACTACCTCTGTCCGCTGATCTGCAACCTGTGCTACTGCCTGGCGGTAGAGAAGCTGCTCGACCTGGAGATTCCTCCGCTCGCGCAATGGATGCGCGTGATGCTGGGGGAACTGACGCGCATCAACAGCCACCTGGTCTGGCTCGGCACGCACGCCATGGATCTGGGCGCGATGAGCGTGTTCCTTTACTGCTTCCGCGAGCGCGAGGACATTCTCCGGATCTTCGAGATGTTCTCCGGGCAGCGGATGATGACGAGTTACTTCCGGGTCGGCGGCCTGGCGCTCGAGCCGCCGCGGGGCTGGCAGCGGGTGGTGGAGAAGTTCATCGACGCCTTCCCGAGCCACGTGGATGAGTACGAAGACCTGCTGACCAGGAACCCAATCTGGATGAGGCGGACCCAGGGCGTGGGCTACGCATCGCTCGACGATCTGCTCGACCACGCCGTGACCGGGCCCATGCTGCGCGCGGCCGGACTGGCGTGGGACATCCGCAAGAGCGAGCCGTATTCGAGTTACGAGAAGTTCGATTTCGAGGTGCCGACGCGCACCGCGAGCGACGTCTTTGCCCGGTACCAGGTGCGCCTGGAGGAAATGCGGCAGAGCGCGCGCATCGTAAAGCAGGCGCTCGGGGGAATGCCTTCGGGACCCTGGGTTGCCGACGCGCCCCACGTGGTGCTGCCCGACCGCGAGAAGATGAAGACCCAGATGGAGGCGCTCATCTACCATTTCAAGATCGTCACCGAGGGCTTTCGCGTGCCGGAGGGCGATGTCTACCAGGTGGTGGAGTCGCCGCGCGGAGAGTTGGGGTACTACGTAGTCAGCGATGGAACCGCGCGTCCGTACCGCGTATTCATTCACGGACCGAGCTTCGGCAATTTGCAGGGTTTGCCGAAGATGGTGGAAGGCCGGCTGGTGGCGGACGCGATCGCGGCGCTGGGCTCGACGGACTTCGTCCTCGGAGATGTGGATCGATGACTTTTTCGCCGGAGCTGGAAGCGAAGTTCGAGAAGCTGCTGACGAGCTATCCCGCCGGACGCGAGCGGTCGGCGGTGGTCCCGATGTTGATCTACGCTCAGGACGAGCTGGGCGCGGTGACGCCGGAGCTGATTGACGAGGTGGCGCGGCGCACGGGGATCTCTCCGCTCCAGGTGAACGAGGCCGTCACCTACTATTCGATGCTGCACAAGCAGCCGCTGGGCAAGCACCATATCCAGATCTGCACGAACATTTCCTGCATGCTGACGGGCGGCGCGGAGCTGTGGGAGCACGCTTGCAAGAAGCTCGGCATCGGCAACAAAGAAGTGACCGCGGACGGAGAGTTCTCGCTCGAAGAGGTGGAGTGCATCGGCGCGTGTTCCTGGGCTCCGGCGCTTCAAGTGAACTACGAGTTCCAGCACCAGATGACTCCGGAGAAGTTTGACCGGCTGGTCGAGGGGTTGAGGAAACTGCAATAGCGGCCAGCCATAGCGGCGCAGAGACAAATGCCTTATAACGAACCGAGCCCGCTCGAGGTCAGGGTACTGTCGAAACGCTTCGGGCTGCCCCATTCGCAGTCGATCGAGACCTATCTTGCGACGGAGGGGTACGTCGCGTGGCGCCGGGCGCTCGAGATGACTCCCGAACAGATCCTCGATGAGGTGAAGGCATCGAATTTGCGCGGGCGCGGCGGCGCGGGATTTCCGACCGGCATGAAGTGGAGTTTCGTGCCGCGCACGCCGGACAAGCCGAAATACATCGTCGTCAACGCCGACGAGAGCGAACCGGGCACCTGCAAAGACCGCCTGCTGATGGAGTACGACCCGCACCAGTTGATCGAAGGCATGCTGATCGCGGCGCGGGCGGTGGATGCGCACCGCGGTTACATCTATATCCGCGGGGAATACCGCTACCTAATCGATATCATGGATCGCGCGATCGCCGAGGCCTACGAGCGCGGGTATCTGGGGAAAAACATTGTGGGCAGCGGCTTCGATTTCGATGCGTACACGCACACCGGCGCGGGCGCCTATGAGTGCGGCGAAGAGTCGGCGCTGCTCGAATCGCTCGAAGGGAAACGCGGCATTCCGCGAATACGGCCTCCCTTTCCGGCCGCGGCGGGACTCTATCAGTGTCCTACCGTACTGAACAATGTCGAGAGCTTCTGCGCGGTTCCGGCCATTCTGCGGGACGGCGGAGCGGCGTTCGCGGCGCTCGGAACGCCCCGGAACGGGGGAACGCGGCTGTTCTGCATTTCGGGCCACGTGAACCGGCCGGGCGTATACGAGCTGCCGATGGGATTCAACCTGCTGCGAATGATCGACGAAGTCGCGGGCGGCGTCCGCGGCGGCAAGAAGCTCAAGGCAGTGATTCCGGGGGGATCGTCCTGCCCGGTGTTGAAGGCCGGGGAGTGCGATCTGCCGATGGATTTCGATTCGCTGGCCAAGGCGAAGAGCATGTTGGGATCGGGCGGGGTCGTGGTGATGGACGAGGATACGTGCATGGTCAAGGCCGCGCTGCGGATCATGCGGTTCTACGCGCACGAGAGCTGCGGATGGTGCATTCCGTGCCGCGAGGGAACGGTCTGGCTGAAGAAGATTCTTACGCGCGTGCACGAGGGCGGCGGAGTCGAGAGCGATATTCCGCTCATCCATGAACTGTCGGACAATATGCTCGGACGAACGTTCTGCCCGCTCGGTGATGCGGCGGCAATGCCGACGCTCGCTTTCGTCGAGAAGTTCCGCGGCGAGTTCGAAGCGCACTTGAACGGGCGGCCGTGTCCTTTCGAGACGGTGGCAGTGTAGATGGCCAACACGGTCAAGCTGACGATCGACGGCAGGCGGGTGGAGGCTCCGGCCGGGACGCTGGTGATCGAGGCGGCGCGCGGCGCGGGCATCGAGATTCCGGCGTTCTGCTACTACCCGGGGCTGACGCTGCAAGCGGCCTGCCGCATGTGCCTGGTCGAGGTGGAGAAGGCGCCCAAGCTGATGACCTCGTGTACGCTGCCGGTGGCCGAAGGCATGGTGGTGCGCACCGATACGCCCAAGGTGGCCGAGGCGCGCAGGAGCATGCTCGAATTCCTGCTGACGAACCATCCGCTGGATTGCCCGGTATGCGATAAGGGCGGCGAGTGCGAACTGCAAGACATGGTGTTCCGCTACGGCGCGGGCGAGAGCCGCTTCACCGAAAGCAAGCTGCACGTGGACGAGGAGCAGTGGTCGCCGGTGGTGTACTTCGACCGGCCCCGCTGCATCCTGTGCTTCCGCTGCGTGCGCGTGTGCGGCGAGGGGATGGGCGTGGGCGCGCTTGGGGTGGTGAATCGCGGCGCGCTGTCGGCCATCGCTCCGAACCAGGGCGACCACCTGGAGTGCGACGAGTGCGGCATGTGCATCGACATCTGCCCGGTCGGCGCACTGACGAGCGGCACCTATCGCTACAAGACGCGGCCGTGGGAGATGGAGCACTCGGGCACCATCTGCACGCACTGCTCCGACGGTTGCAAGGTGACGCTGGGAGTGCGGAACAACCAGATTATCCGCGGAAACAACCGCGACCGGTCGGGCATCAACGGCGAATTCCTGTGCTTGAAGGGCCGGTACGCGGCCGATTTCACCGACCACCCCGAGCGCCTGCTCTCCCCCATGCTGCGGAGCGCGGACGGTGCTTTCGAGCCGGTTTCCTGGGCGAAAGCGCTCGAGACCGTGGCCGCGCGGTTCCGCGAAATCAAGGAGCGCGGCGGCAAGTTCGGCGTGATCGGCTCGAACCACACCACCAACGAAGAGAATTATTACTTGCAGAAACTCGCCCGCGTCGGGCTCGGCACCAACCACATCGACCACCACCGCACGGGCGATGTGGTCAGCCTGATGGACGCGCTGTCGGGACGGCCCGCTGCCTTCGCCACGACGAGCGATCTCTACAACGCCAGGGCGATCCTGATTGTGGCGAGCGACCTCTCGCAGCAGCACCCTTTCCTGGCGTGGCAGGTGCGCGCAAACTCCCGGCACCATCAGGCCGCGGTTTACGTGGTGCGGCGCGGACCAGTTCGCGAGGACAAGATCGCCACGCGGATCGTCACCGCTATGTTCGGGAGCGAACTGGAGGGCGTGAAGCAGTTGCGGGGCGAGCTCTCGAAGGAGCCGGAGCTGGTGATCGTTTACGGCGATGCGATCAAGGGCGGGAAGGTTCGGGAGCTGGTGGACTTCGGAGATTCCCTCGGCATTCCAGTGAAGTACGTGTGCCTGGTGGACTACTCCAACTCGCGCGGCGCGCAGGATATGGGCCTGCTGCCGGACCTGGGCCCCGGATACCGCGCCGTCGAGCAGCCGGGAATGAGCTTGGAGGAAATGCTGGCGGCGGAGGATCTGGATGCGCTCTGGGTGGTTGGGGCGAACCCGCTCAAAGGGCGCGGCCTGGCGGCTAAGAGCGCATTCGTGGTAGTCAACGAGATGTTTATGACCCGGACGGCGGAGCGCGCCGATGTGATCTTTCCGGCGGCCTCGGCCTACGAGAAATCCGGGACGGTCACGAACACCTGCGGCGAGGTGCAGCGGCTGCGGCAGTCGATCGAGAAGGTCGGAACGAAGACGGACCTGGAGATCTTCGGGCTGGTGGCTCGCGAGATGGGCTTGGATCTCGCACAACTCGGGCCCTGGTCCACGAACGAGGTTTCCCGGGAAATCTCCCGGATATCGCCGAACGGGCGCGCAGGCGTCCAGGTGCGGCCGGAGTGGATCGCCTCGGCAGGCGATACCTTGTACACATCCGGTACGCTGGGATTGTACTCTAAGAAACTCAGCGAAGTAATGGAATCGCCCGGCGAGTTATACCGCGGGCAATAGCTTGGAACCGCTCCGTTACGGTCGCGGCTCGGTCCGATGAACTTCTACTTACTGGCGATAATCAAAGCGGCGGTGGTGCTGGGCGTGCTGATGGTCAGCCTGCTCTACATACAGCTTGTGGAGCGGAAGGTGATCGCACACATCCAGGTTCGCCTCGGGCCGTATCGCGTCGGACCGCACGGTCTGCTGCAACCGATTGCCGACACGATCAAGCTGCTCACAAAGGAAGATCTGCTGCCGCCCGGCGTCCACCGCTTTTACTACATCCTGGCGCCGTTCCTTGCGATCACGCTGTCGCTGATTTCGATCTCGGTGATCCCGTTCGGTCCGGAGATCAGTGCGGCGGGCGTGAGCACTTACATGCAGCTTACCGACCTGAACATTGGCGTAATCTTCGTGCTGGCCATCTCGTCGCTGACGGTGTACGGCGTGGTGCTCGCGGGATGGTCGTCCAACAGCAAGTATCCGCTGCTCGGCGCGCTACGCAGCTCGGCGCAGATGATCGGTTACGAACTGCCGCTGGGGATGGCCGTCGCCTCGGTGCTGCTCCTGTCGAACAGCCTGAGCCTGCGCGCGATCGTGAATGGGCAGAGCCGCTTCTACGGCGGCTTTTTCCCGGCGTGGAATCTTTTTCGCGGCCCCTTCCCGCAGGTTTTTTCGTTCCTCATTTTTCTGGTCGCGGTTTTCGCGGAGACGAACCGGGTGCCGTTCGATCTGCCCGAGGCGGAGAGCGAGCTGGTCGCCGGTTTCCACACGGAGTACAGCTCGATGAAGTTCGCCGGGTTCTTTATGGCCGAGTACGCGAACATGATCACGGTAACCTGCATGGCGACGACGCTGTTTTTGGGCGGCTGGCTGCCGCTGTGGCCCGCGCGGTACGGATCGAACTACTTGCCTGCCGCCGTTTTCGCTTTCTTCGGAGCGATCGCCCTGTACCATGGCTTTCATCCGGCGCACGACCGCGACCGCTGGAGCCTGAAGGCATTCGGACTGATCCTTTGGGCCATCGCGGCGGTGTTTCTCATTCCCGCGGTGCAGGCGATTCTATTGCCGCTGTTCTGGTTCCTCGCCAAGACCGGCATTCTGCTGCTTACGTTCATCTGGGTGCGCGGCACGCTGCCGCGTTTCCGCTACGACCAGTTGATGCGTTTTGCCTGGAGCTTCCTGTTCCCGGCCGCGGTTGTGAATCTTCTGATTACCGGCCTCGCGGTCGCTTTGGTCTGAGTCATGGAGCCAGTCATCTTTCTCGTCTTCGCGGTGTTCGCGGTGGTCTGCGGGATTCTGGTTGTGACCCAGACGCACCCGATTTCGAGCGCCCTTTCGCTGATCGGCGTGATGGGCTCGCTGGCGGTGATTTACCTGATGCTCGGCGCTCAGTTCATCGCAGCGGCGCAGGTGATCGTATACGCGGGCTCCATCATGGTGCTGTTCATCTTCGTCATCATGCTGCTGAACGAAGGGCAGGAGCGGAAGACACGCGGCTCGCGGATCGCGCGGCTTCTGGGCGCGCCGCTTCTGATGGCGCTGCTCGGGATTGTGAGCTACGTGATCTACCGGGCGTTCCCGCCGGCGCTCAACGTGCAGTTCGGGCGCTTTACCGGCGGCACGGCGGAGGCTTTGGGGAAGGCGTTGTTTACGACCTATCTGTGGCCGTTCGAGATCACCTCCGTACTGGTGCTGATTGCGATCGTCGGCGCCGTGGTCCTGGGCTATAAGGAGCTCGACTAGATGCAGCAGACCGTTCCTCTGGCCTGGTATCTCATCCTCGGCGCGGTGCTGTTCGTGCTCGGCGTGGCAGGGTTCCTGTTCCGCCGGAACATCATCACGATGTTCATGTCGATCGAGCTGATGCTCAACGCCGTGAATTTGAGCTTCGTGGCGTTCTCGTATCACTTGCGGCGGATTGACGGGCAGGTGCTCGCGTTTTTCGTGATGGTCGTGGCGGCGGCGGAGGCGGCGGTCGGCTTGGCGATCATCCTGACGGTGTTCAAGAATCGGGCGACCTTGCAGGTGGACGATGTTTCTTCGATGAAGGACTAGCGCATGCACGCCCACCTCGCCGTCATGCCTCCGCTTGCCGCGCAGTATCTGTGGATCATCCCCGCGCTTCCGCTCGCGGGTTTTCTCTTCAACGGGCTGTTCGGCCGGCGGCTGCCGAAAGCCGCGATCGACGCCGTGGCGACCGGCGCGGTCCTGCTCTCGTTTGCCTGGGTGGTGAAGACCCTTGTAGCGACGCAGCCGCTCGGCGTCCCGTATCACGAGTCGTACTTTGACTGGATCCGCGTGGGCGCTTTCCACGCCGGCTTCGACTTCTCGCTGGACCGCCTCACGGCGGTGATGCTGCTCGTGGTGACCGGCGTGGGCGCGCTGATCCACATCTACTCGGTCGGCTACATGGCGCACGAAGGCGGCTATTACCGCTTCTTCGCGTTCCTCAACCTGTTCATGTTTTTCATGCTCACGCTGGTGCTCGCGGCGAATTTTCTGCTGATGTTCGTCGGGTGGGAAGGCGTCGGCTTGTGCAGCTATCTGCTGATCGGATTCTGGTTCACCAAAAAGAGCGCGACCAATGCGGCGAACAAGGCGTTCATCGTGAACCGGATCGGCGACTTCGGATTTTCCCTGGCGATTTTTCTGACGGTGGTGACCTTCAAGTCGCTCGATTTTGGCCAGGTGTTCCAAGCCATCTCCCGCTGGCCCGTGGACAACGGAACGGGCACGCTGACGATCATCGGCCTGCTGTTGCTGCTGGGCGCGGCGGGAAAATCGGCGCAGATTCCGCTCTACGTGTGGCTGCCGGATGCGATGGAAGGCCCGACTCCGGTTTCGGCCCTGATCCATGCGGCGACGATGGTCACGGCGGGCGTCTACATGATCGCGCGCGCGTGGCCGCTTTACATGCACGCGCCGATCGCGATGCATTGGGTGGCCGCGATCGGGTGCGGAACGGCGATTTTTGCCGCGACGATCGGGATGGTGCAGACCGATATCAAGCGCGTGTTCGCCTACTCCACCGTGTCGCAGCTCGGCTACATGTTCATCGGCGTGGGCACGGGCGCCTTCGGCGCGGGCATCTTCCACCTGGTGACCCACGCGTTCTTCAAGGCCCTGCTGTTCCTCGGCTCGGGCAGCGTGATTCACGCGCTCGGCGGCGAGCAGGACATGCGGAAAATGGGCGGGCTGCGTTCGAAGACTCCGGTGACGTTCTGGACCATGCTGGCGGCGGCCGCGGCGATTTCCGCCTTGCCCTTTACCTCGGGATTTTACAGCAAGGACGAAATTCTGGCCGGCGCCTATCAGAAATCCCCGGTGTTGTACTGGATCGCGATCGTGACGGCCGCGATGACGGCCTTCTACGTGTTTCGCGCCGTCTTTTTGGTTTTCTTCGGCAGCTATCGCGGCGAGGCGCATCCGCACGAGTCCCCGCCGGTGATGACGCTGCCGCTCATCGCGCTGGGGCTGCTTTCGCTCGGCGGCGGCGCGTTCCAAGTTTCCAAGTGGCTCGAACCGATGTTCCCGCGGCTCGAGCTGCCGCGCAATCCCGCGCTGATGGCGATCTCGATCACCGCGGCGTGCCTGGGAGTGGCGATTGCCTGGGTGATGTACGTGTGGCGGCCCAGCCTGGCGGACGCCGCGGCGGACCGGCTCGGCTTCCTCTACAAGGCCGCGTACAACAAATTCTTCGTCGATGAGATTTACGACGCCACGGTGGTGCGGCCCGTGGTGGGCGGCTCGCGGGCGCTGCTCTGGCGCTGGGTTGACCAGGACATCGTGGATGGCGCGGTGAACGGTGTCGGGAGGCGGGCGCGCGGGGTGGGCAGTCTGCTGCGGTTGGCGCAGTCGGGCAATATACGTAGTTACGCTGCCTGGGTGCTGCTCGGCTCGGTCTGCGTGTTGATTGCGCTCGGTCTCAGCGGAGGGCTGCGATGAACCTCCTCGATGCCGTTCTGTTCATTCCGCTGGCGGGGTTCCTGCTGATCCTGCTGATTCCGCGTGAACGCGAAGAGACGATCCGGCGGACGGCGCTCCTCGTGTCGCTGCTCGCTTTCGGCGCGTCGCTGGCGCTACTGACGGGATTCGTCCGCTCGAGCGCGGACTTCCAGTTCGTCACCGACCTGCCGTGGATCCCCTCCCCCGCAATCCGCTATCACATCGCCATCGATGGCATCAGCTTGTGGCTGGTGCTGCTGACGACGCTGCTCACCCCGGTCGGCGTATTGATTTCGTGGCGTTCCATTGACCGGCGCCCCAAGGAATTCTTCGCCCTGTTCCTGCTGATGGAGTTTGGCCTCATCGGCGTATTCGTCGCGCTCGATCTGTTCCTGTTCTACGTGTTCTGGGAAGTGTCGCTGGTCCCCATGTACTTTCTGATCGGCGTATGGGGGCACGAGCGCAGGGTCTACGCGGCGGTGAAGTTTTTCCTGTACACGATGGCGGGCTCCATGCTGATGCTCGCCGCGCTGATCTACCTCTACACCCGCGCGGGCACGTTCGACTACAACGCCATCCTGCGGATGCTCGCGAATGGGAAGCTCACGTTCGACCGGATCGAGGAATTGCTGCTCTTCATCGGCTTCTTCATCGCCTTCGCGATCAAGGTGCCGCTGTTCCCGCTGCACACCTGGCTGCCGGACGCGCACGTGGAGGCGCCGACGGCCGGATCGGTGATGCTCGCCTCCGTGATGCTGAAGATGGGCTGCTACGGGCTCATCCGGTTTTGCCTGCCCATGTTCCCGGCCGCGTCGCGCATGTGTGCGCCCTGGATCGTGGTCCTCGCGATCATCGGGATCGTGTACGGCGCGCTGGTTGCCATGGTGCAGCCCAACATGAAGAAGCTGGTGGCGTACACCTCGGTCAGTCACCTCGGCTTCGTCGTGCTGGGGATCTTTTCGTTCACCGCGCTGGGGCTGAACGGGGCTGTCTACCAGATGTTGAACCACGGCATCTCGACCGGCGCGCTGTTCGTGCTGGTGGGATACCTCTACGAGCGGCGGCACTCGCTCGAGATTCGAGACTACGGCGGTGTGGCGACGCCGGCGCCGCGGCTGGCCGCGCTGTTCCTGATCACCTCGCTCGCGAGCATGGGACTTCCGATGCTGAACAACTTCGTGGGCGAATACCTGGTGCTTCAGGGCGCGGCCGAGGCGAACTTCCGCTGGGCGATCTTCGCCGCCATCGGCGTGATCCTCTCGGCGTGCTACATGCTCTGGCTTTACCAGCGTGTATTTCTGGGGGAAACGCCCGGCGAAGTGTCGGCGCACGTGGGCGACCTGAACTTGCGCGAGTGGGCGGCCGTGCTTCCGCTCATCGTGCTCATGGCGTGGATGGGAACCGTGACCGCAACGTTCCTGCCGCCGATCACCGCTTCGAGCGCGGTGGTCCTGGACGAGACCAAGGTAGGCGTGGATTTCGAGGTGCGCAACCACGCCTGGAGGGCGGATGCCCGGTAGCTTCGTCCCCAGCGGTGTCGAATATGTCCGCGTGCTGCCGGAGATGATTCTCGTCGCGATCGCGACGCTGGTCATGGTGCTCGAGCCGCTGACGCCGGTCCGCCGGAAGGGCGCGCTGGGCTACATAGCGTTTCTGGGAGCCGCGGCGGCGCTGACAGCGGCGGTTGTCGGCGGGTTCTTCCAGGGTCCGGCGTTCAGCGGCATGGTGACGATCGACGGCTTCGCGGTGTTCTTCCGCGTGCTGGTGCTCGCCGTCGCGCTGCTGATCGTGATGATGTCGTTCGGCTACCTGCGCCGCGAAGGCGCGGAATCCGGAGAGTATTACGCGCTGCTGCTCTATTCCGTCGCGGGCCAGTGCATCATGGCGGCGGCGAACGAGCTGATCGTGCTCTTCATCGGCCTGGAGATCTCGTCGATCGCGAGCTACGTGCTGGCGGGATATCTGCGGCGCGAGAAGCTCGGCAACGAGGCTTCGGCGAAATACTTCCTGCTGGGCAGCTTTGCCAGCGCGTTTCTGCTTTACGGCATCGCGCTGATCTATGGAACGGCCGGCTCGACGAGCCTGGCGGAGATCCACCGCATTCTCTCGGACCCGCAGATTGCGCCGAGCGGGCTGCTGGTGGGCACGGCGGCGGCGCTGATGTTCGTGGGTTTCGGCTTCAAGGTGTCCGCGGCGCCGTTCCAGGTCTGGGCGCCCGATGTGTACCAGGGCGCTCCCACGCCGGTGACCGCCTTCCTTGCGGCCGGACCGAAGGCGGCGGCGTTCGCGATTTTTTTGCGCGTCTATATGACGGCGTTCAGCGCGATCAGCGACCGCTGGCAGCCGATCGTCTGGACCTCGGCGCTGCTCACGATGGTGGTGGGCAATTTCGCCGCGCTCACGCAGACCAACGTGAAGCGGCTGCTGGCGTACAGCTCGATCGCGCACGCCGGTTACGTGATGGTTGCGATCACAGCGCACTCGGACACCGGGACGGCCGCGGCAATGTTCTACCTGGCAGCGTATGTCGCTATGAACATCGGAGCTTTCGCCGTGGTGTCGTACTTTTCGCGCACGGGCGAGAAGTTCGTCAACATCGAGGACTTCGCGGGCCTCGGCTGGCGCCAGCCCGTGACCGCCGCGCTCTTCGGGATCTTTCTGCTCTCGCTGATCGGGGTTCCACTGACCGGCGGATTTTTCGCCAAGTTCTACGTATTTAAAGCCGCGCTCGACGCGCACCTGGACTGGCTGACCGTACTCGGTCTGCTCAATAGCGCGGTGGCGGCCTACTACTACCTGCGGCTGCTCGTCGTGATGTACATGCAGGAGCCGGGCGAATCGACCAAAGATCTGCCGCCGGTTCCCGCCGGGACGCATGCCGTGATGTGGACTACCGCCGCACTGACCCTGATCCTGGGCATCTTCCCCTCGCTAGTGCTGAACTTCGCGGAGCGATGGGGCAAGTTGGGGAAGTAGGGTCACTTTACGAGGAAGCATCCTCTCCGATTGGGCCGAGATGCGGGAGTAACGCTGTAAGCCAGGTGGTCTCCGATAACCCCGCCTGCCGGCCAGTACTCTCAGCAGGAAACTCGGATTGCTCCTTGCCGTGAGAGGCCGGGAAGCATGGTTGCGGACCCTCGATATGCTTTTGGCCATCCCAGTATTCCCTATCGCACGAGATCAGCCCGGAGAGGAACTCGAGATCCTGCAGTTGCGGAAATGGTCTAAACGATTTCTTGTCGTTGTTCCTGCGGAGGGCGTTGCGGGGCGTTGTCCGGAACGACTCAACGCTCACCGGTCCGGGTATTGGCTTTCCAACCGCAACGATTGCCTGATACACAGTTCGTGACGTGACGGTCACCGTGTCGCCATCTCGCGTCCAACTGCCGATCTTCACGAGAAAATCGTCGCCTCTTGAGATGGATACGGTCCGGTCTGCGTGTTGGATCAAATAACAAGCCACGTATCCGTACTCGCCAGATGGATACAACACGATCACCTCCGCGACTCCGGTCTTTATGCTCGAACCGATTTCTGGCGGCGGCGACTGCCACCTGCTCGGCTGCAAGACGAATACCCACTCTCGATCAACTTGCCTGATCTGGGCCGCGGCGCAGTTGCAAAACAGTAGGGTGGCAGCGGTCAACCGAGCGACATGAGCGACGGTCACAGCACCATAATACGACTGGGATTCAAGACCCGCCCCTACCGCGCTTCGCCCGCCAGTTTCTGGGCGGCGAGGACGTCGAAGATGTAGGTGGCCGCGCCACCGATCACGTACTCCATTTGATACCAGAGGAACGGGAAGTCCTTCATCTCCATGAAATCGGGGTTGATGAGCGAGGCTCCCGAACTGATACCGCCGGGAATGTGCGACCAATCGGCGCGGTTGAAGCCGTAGGCGGTCAGCACGGCCCGCGTCCCGACCGCGGAAACCAGACTCCGGTTGTCCCCCGGGTGGCAGCCCAGGACGTAGTCCACGACATGGAACACCATGCTCTTGTCGAACAGCTCCGGCAGGTGCTTGTGGAAGTAGTAGGCCTCCATCGCGTGGCGTTGCAGCTCCCAGCCCTGTCCCCAGGTCTCATGGGGTTCGTCCGACATCAACTTGAACTCCGGCGACGAGACTCCGGGGGGAAAGGGCACGCCATATGGGTTCGAAGCCGCTTGGCGCTCCTCAACGGCTTTCCACTTCTTCGCCAGGGCGATCACGACCGAACGGAACTCCTCGTTCGGAACCGCGGGCAGCACGCGCACCAGCGCGGCGCCCCGGATGGATTCAAACTGCTCGCCGGAGATCGACCGGAACTGCGGAAGCAGCGTGAGCAGCCGGTCGCGGTAACAGGTCTCGCCGGTCGTGATCAGCATCTCGGCGGCGGCGGCAATCTCCTCGGCGCGGAAACCGCTGTCGCGCGGCGCATAGTCGTTCGGCGCATAGACGGCGGTATGAGCCTGTTCGTAGCCCCAGAGCGTTCGGGCCGCGTCCAGCGCTTCTTTCGCCAATGCCGGCGATTGCTGCTTCATTACGCGGGAGGCGGCCGCCAGCGCCTGCACGCTTATGTATTGCAGGCCGCTGTTCCGGGTCGTGAACGCCCAGCGGTCGTCCCGCCTGGGGTTCCGTACCGGATCATAGACCCGGTTGTCGGTGATATTGACCGGATCGCCAAGGTGGCCGTACTGGAGAACGCTGCTCTCGATGATGCCCAGGAAGACGTGGCCGGATGCACGATAGCCCGCCAGAAGGCCCTCCACGCCGTTCTCGATCTGTTCGATCATGTCGGAACGGCCATCGGGAACGTGCAGCAGCACCTCGCGGTCCGCCGGGTGGACGGTGGTCTCGTCGATAGCGGGCCTGAACTCCTCCTGGGCCAACGCGAGCGCCAGAGTGGTCTCCGCCATGCTGCCGCCGGGCAGGTCGTGGTCGCCCGCGTCATGCCAGCCTCCGCGGTCGAGCCCCGGGATGTGCTCGTTATCCGCGAAGCGCGTGTCGCGCGCTCCCTCGTGGTAGTTATCGATGTGCTCGGTGTGGGCCGGCGCCTGCAAAGCATCGTCCAGGTGGCACGCGCCGTGCCACGTCCGGCGTCCCTCACGCACCGCGACGTGGCACATCTGAATCGGCAGGAAATACTCGAGCGTCGGCTCCCAGGTCTTGTCGTATACGTGCGCGTCGATAGGGAATGGTCCCGCCGTCCGGCCTCGATACTCGACTAAGTACAACCCGGGATCGCGGATCTGGCTGAAGTCGAAGACGGCGTAATCGTAGCGAAGAAATTTGCCCCAGGGTTTCGGAATGGCGGAATACGCCGCTTTCCTGTCGCCGCTCAGCTCCAGCTTCCAGAGCGTCGCCGCGGAAGCGGAGTGGTCACGCGGATCGAGTTCGATGACCATGCGCTTCGGCTGGTCAGGCTGATAGCCGGCCTGCGAAATGCCGAGCACGGGAGGACGCCGCCAGGCGGGATCGATAGTCGGATCGATCTCCAGATGCACCTCGGTCTCCGCCGAGCCTTTGGCGATCGGGGCGTTCACCGAATACCACAACTGCTGGTCGGCTTGCCGGTTATCGATCAGCTCGAGCGCGCCTCCGTCGCGCCGGATCGTGAAGCTTCGGAGCCGGTCTTCCTGCGCGATGCGCAGCACGCGCGTTCCGGTTGCCAGCACCGTCCCGAGATACGGCCGAGGAAAGACGCCGCTTCCCGACTCTCCCTGGAATGATTTCGAGTAGTAAGCGCCGGGGAAGAGATAGATATGGAAGCCCGCCTGCTCGATTCGAGTCCAGTCGATGGGCCGGTCTAGCTTCGCGGTAATGAAGATATGTGTGCCGTCCGTGCGGCAGATGAGTTGATACCCGAGCCAGGCTTGTTCGGCGTACACGGTGGCGGTCGAGCGGCTGGGATCGACGACTCGCCGCAGCAAGTGGCGAGTGTCGGCCACGCCGGCGGCTGGGATGAGATACAGGTCTCCTGAATCGAGCAGGCGCTCGTCCTGCTGGATCATCTGGAGGCCATCCTGGTAACCACCCCGATAGGTGTTGTGGAACAGCAGGAATGAGAAGCCCGGAGCCTCGAAGTACTCCTTCGAGTTGAGCGTGATTTGCGGGCCGGCCGCATACAGAACGCTGGCGAGAAACGCCAACAGAAGAGAGCGCATGATGTCCTCCTATATGCGCCGCAACCGCTCCCTCACGGTCGCGGCTCGGTTCACGTGTTGCGTTAGGGCAAGCCGGGGACAGACAACGAATTTCGCAAAGGCGGCGAAATTCATGTCTGTCCCCGCTTTGCGCTATTTCTCGCTGAACGTACCGGAGAGCGGCGTGTCGCGCGATGAGCCTCCCACAAATACCCCGTACTGGCCCGGCACGAGCGTCCAGCCGTTCTTGTTGGCGTCAAAGATAGACAGGTCTCTCGGATCGAGCGCCAGCGTGACCATCTTCGCCTCGCCGGGATCGAGCGGAATCTTCTGCCAGGCGACCAGGCGCCTCGGCGGTTCGCCCGCGCTCGCGGGGAGCGATACGTAGACTTGCGCAATTTCCGCCCCCGCGCGCCCGCCCGTGTTTTTCACCCCGAACGTTACCCGCACGTCCTCCTTGTCTTGCGCCACGTGAAGTCCGGAGTATGAGTATGTCGTGTAAGACAGCCCGAGTCCGAACGGAAAGAGCGGCTCCTTGTTCTCCGCGTCGAACCACTTGTAGCCGACCTTCAAGCCTTCCGTGTACTTGATGTCAAAGGGCGCCCGGGAGCCTTTGACAGGCGGCCCCTGAACCGTGACGTGAGCCAGATCGGTCTCGCTCCTCGCAAACGTCAGCGGAAGCTTGCCGGATGGATTCACATCGCCGAAGAGAATGCCGGCGATGGCCTCGCCGCCGCGAATACCTGGGAACCATGCCTCGAGAACCGCACTCACATCCTCGATCCAGGGCATCAACACAGGACCGCCCGTCTCCAACACAACGATGGTATTCCGGTTCGCGGCGGCCACTGCTCTGACCAGCTCGTCCTGCTTGCCGGGCAGCGACATATTCGGCAAGTCGCCGCCTTCGCCCTGAGGCTCGCCGGCAAAGACGATCGCCACGTCGGATGCCGCAGCCAGTTTCGCCGCCGCGGCGAAATCCGTCCCGGGGTCGTACTCGACCTTGGCCTTGGGCGCCCTGGCGCGAATCGCTCGGAGCGGCGAGGAAGGATCCCAGATTGCCCGCGATCCGGGAACGGCATTGCCGCCGGGCGCATCGACCTGGTTCGACCCCGAACCGGAGAGCACGCCCACATCCGCGTGCGAACCAATCACCGCGATGGACCGGACGGCGGACGCATCCAGCGGCAATTGGTTGCCGGCATTTTTCAGAAGGACGATGCCCCGCTCCGCCACGCGCTCGGCTACGTCCGCGCCAGAAAATGGATTGACCGGTCTCGGACGCGGCGGATTATCCAGAACTCCGCAAGCGAACTCGGTTCGCAGAATCCGATGGACCATATCGTCCAGCCGCGACATGGGCACCGCTCCGCTGTCGATCGCCGCCTTCAGCTTGTCGAAGTAACGGCCGTACGGCATCTCCTGGTCCAGGCCGGCGAGTGCCGACTTCACGGTGCTGTGGTTCGCCCCCCAGTCCGTCATGACCCAGCCCTTGAAGTCCCAATCCTTCTTCAGAACATCGTTCAACAGATGACTGCTTTCGCAGGTGTGCTCGTTGTTGGTGAGATTGTAGGAGCACATCGCCGTACCCACATCGGATTCCCGAATGGCGATCTGGAACGCCAGCAGATCGGTCTCCCGCAGAGAGCGCTCGTCGATAATCACGTCGCCGCCGCTGGCGCGCCCCGTTTCCTGATCGTTCACCACGTAGCGATTGATGTTGCCGATGACCTGCTGATCCTGGGTGCCCTTCAAGATCCGGCCGAGCATCTTCCCGATCAGGATCGGGTCTTCGCTGAGACACTCGTAGTTCCGGCCATTGCGCGGCTCCCGAATCAGATTTGCGGTTCCGCCGAGCGACACCTGGAAGCCGAGGTCCCGAACCTCCTTGCCGAGCAGCGCTCCGAACTCGTAGGCGGTGTCCAGGTCCCAGCTTGCCCCGGCCAGGATCGGCGCCGGCAACGCCGTGGCGTAGCGCCCGAGATGCCCGGTGTTGGCGACGCCGGACCGCCCATCCGTCATCTGAAGATCCGGGATCCCCAGCCGGCGGATTCCCGGAACCCAACCTGCGCCGCCCAGCGAGCCGGGCGGGATGCGAGACTCGGGACCGCCGTAATCGGTGCCTCCATGGATCAGGCCGATCTTCTCATCGATCGTCATTTGCTGGAGGACCAGATCGGCGCGCTGGTCCGGCGAGAGACTCCTATCCATCCAAGGCCTACTCGAAGCCACCGCGGGAGACTCCTGCGCGGCAGCGGGAACGAGACACAACAGAACTAGAGGTAAGAGATGGCGCATTCATCGATACTAGCGGAATCAGGCCGATGCTGGTGTGGAGGGTAAGTGATTTTGGAAGTTGGGCTTCAAGCCCGGACTCTGGTTGTCCTGAGCCGGGCTGAAGCCCGCTTTCCGAAACCCCCATTTGGGGGTAATTCGGTTCGTTTTGCGGTTTTTCGTTTTCCGGCCGTCCTCTTTCCTGAAGGCGGAGGAGGGATTCGAGGATACGCTCGGTGGCACGGCGGTAGCGGGCTTCGTAGCGGGCGAGCATCGCCAGCGCAGGCGAGCCGTCGCATAGCGAGCGGAACGCCAGTGCGGTGCGGGTCTCCTCGTCGATCGCTTCGAACTTCTTCTCGATGGCCTCTCGTTGTTCCTCCATCTCGAGCTCGAGCAGCGCGGTTTCCATCGCCCAGGTCCGTTCCATGCGCCAGCGGGCGGCGACCAACTGCTCGACCAAGTCGGCCTCGATCCCGGTCCGCGGGTTGAAATGCGCGAGATAGGCTTCGCGCAGATGCTCGAAGTCGGATTCGGATTCGTTGGAGAGAAGAATGCTGCGGCTGGTGAGGCCGTGCTTGAGTGCATTCCGCGAGGACCGGGCGAGACCTTCGGGCGTGACGGGTCCGCGGGACCGGGCGCCGTTGGCGCGAGCAGAGCGGATTTTGAGTAGCGAAGACATGGTGCCTCCCGGAAGGCAGGATAGAGCCGAATTTGGTGGTAACGAGGAGGCGGAAAATCCAAGTAACTGGAATTAAACACGAAAAGGAAAATGTTGAGGCGTTATTGGCCAGGCGCGAACGCCGAGAGAAATGTAAATGGCGGTCTAATTCTCCGTCGGCGTCTTTTCGGCGTGGTCAACGACAAGAATCTCTACCGGCCCTTTCCGGGGTTCCAACTTCAGGCCGAGCTGCTCCTGAATCGCGACAAACAGCGCCGGTCCTTCGTCTACCTCGGCCGGCGCAATCGGGGTCGCCCGAGTGGGATCGGATGGCGGACGCGGGACCATCCCACGATCGCTAACCCAGTGCAGGGTGTAGTCGTATTTCCCCTTCAGCCCGGTAGCGTCCGTCACCGGATACTGCGCTTGGCCCGCTAACCGGGAGGCTATGTCTCCCGCGGTTTCCTCGTGCGCACGCATGACAGCCTTACCATGAGCCATAATCATCATCGATCCGTTGCCGGGCGGCAGGACCGGGAATCCGTTCTCATCCATGCTTAGCCGGCCAGCAGGCATTGGTCCTGGTTGACCCGGATCCGCCGGCGTCAACGGAGCCGATTCCTTCAACTTCGAGCCGCCTTTTGCCACCACCAAATCGTAGGCCGGCATAACTTTGGTGTCTCGGTGGACTTTGAGGCCGAATCGTTCCGCCAGCAACTGTTGCAACATCAGTCGGAACTGTTCCTTGGTGGCACCTTGCGGGACTTTCGCGGTGACGTTGTACATCTCGCCACTCATCCAGGATGGCCCCGAGACTTGAAAAGGCCAGTGGAGGTCATAGGCTTTCATGACAAGAGCCAGGAAATTGAAGTTTTCAGCGGTGAAAAGACCGGGATCCTGGGTGCCCGGACCGCCGCTGAATCGGATACGCACTCCCCCGCCGGCGGGCGGCGGGGCCGGTCTGACCGATGCAACTTCGAACCGCAAAGGCGCCTCTCCGGACTGGGCAAGCGCCCCGAAGCAGCCGACAGTAATCAGTACAGCCTGAGCGCCGAGGAATCGCATATGAGCCTGCTTGTCCTAATTGATGTTTGACGCATAGCAGAAGGCCAACGTGCGGATAGTCGTTTTTGGGGCAAACCAGGCGTTACGGCACCACCACAATCGGCGCCTGCCAGAAAGCGGATCTCTGGCCGAGGGAATCGAGCAGCGTCACCTGGCAGGTGTATTTTCCCGGCGCGAGATCGCTGAGCGGAATGCTGAATTCGACCGGCATGGTTTTGACGCGGTTGTCCCAGCTTTCGGTGATTTTGACGGGCCGGGTTTCCAGCGCTTTCCCCTGCGGGCGATAGATGCTCACGAAGGCCACCAGCGGCCGCGTGCCCTCCGCGCCCTGCTCGTAGGCCTGTAGATAGACGTACATGTCGCGGCTTTTGCTGAACACCCGGGTTACGCTGGGGATGAGTTTCTCGCCGTTCTGCACCAGAGGATTTGCCGGTTCCTCCAGTTTCTGCTTGTTCTTCGTGACGTTGTACAGCGCTTCCTTGAAGCTCACGCGCTGGCTGCTCAACACAACGGAACTTATCGGAACGCGCTTGTCTTCCTTATTCAGATTCGGAATGACGAAGGTAGTCTGGAACGTTCCGATTCTGCCGGTTTCCGCGTCGCGGGCCAGAAACTTGATGGTGTACTTTCCGGGAAGAAGGGTGAAGCCGGTGTCGTATTCGATCGGCCGCCTGGCGAGTTCCGCCGCGGTGGCGCCGCTCAGCTTTTTATCCACCTTGTCGCGCACGTTGCTGATGGTCGTGCCGTATTCGTCCTTAATTTCGCCGATGAAATCGATCAGGGTGCGTTCGCCACCGCGGCGCTTGACCAGAGCCAGCTCCCGCCCCGGAATTTTCACGATCAGCGGCACGAAATACTCGGCGCGGTTCAACTGGAAGTAATCGATCTCCATGGCGATGGTCAATTCCGTGATCGGATCTTCCAGCATGAGCGCGTCTTCGAGCTGCCGCTCCTTATCCGCCGTTGTGAATTTGGCGAATTCCTTGCCGGCGTAGTAACCCTGGCGGTAATCCAGATGCGCGGAGACAGCGGCGTCGTTCAGCGTGATCTTGATGCGGCGGAATTTGCCGTCCAGGGCCGCATTGCTGGTGTAGTAGCCGAGAATGTAGTAGCTCGAAACCGCGCGTTCGGCCTGGATGATGCCTTTTCCCAAATCGTTGTTATCGAGCAGCGCTTTTCCGCCGGTGTCGGAAGCCAGCGCATACAGCGAGTCCTGCGATTGCTGAAGGCTGCTCATCACGGCCATGGCGGAGGCGCCGGTATACATACCGATTCCGCCCGGCGATCCCTGGGTGGCATCGCCCAGCGGCGCCCCGGCAACGAGCCCGCGCGCGTCGATGGGCCAGAAGGAAACGCCGGCACGGATGGCGGCGTTGATGGTCGCGCGCAGTTGCGCCTGGTTATCGAGACCGTTCAGGCGTAAACCGCCAGCGAAATAGATCAGGGATTTCTTCTCGTTGAGCCGGCCGAGCATGTTCGAGGCGGTCTGGAGCGCCGATAGCTGGCGGTCGGTATTGAATATGTTGAACTCGCTATCATCCTGGCCGAAGGCGGCGCCGGTATCCGGAGCGCTGTCGCCGCTGGTGGATTCGTCCCAGCCCTGGCCTTCTCCCACGCTCAAGGTTTCGAGAATGCTCAACAGGCGACCGCGGTCGTCCGTGAAATCCTGCAAGATATCGACGGCCCCGCCGTCATAGCGCAGGATGGCGACCAAGTCGGCCGGCTGAATCTGGCTTCGGACAAACTTTTCGGCGGCATCGAGCGCGCGCAATTGCTCCACCTGCCCCATGGCGGTCATATCGAAGTAGAGGGCCAGCAGGCGGCGGTCCCTGTAGCGGATGTTGCCGGATTTCTCGGGCGCGATTTGCGTCAGCGTCAGGTGATTGTAGATCTTGACGTTCTCGGGACTGGACCGAGGCGGCGGGGGCGTGGCTAGCGCCGGAAGGGTTTGATACTCGAAGAAGCGGATGGTTTGCGGAACGCCGTTTTCGGTGACCGTGAAATCCTTCGCGGTCAAGCCTTCCACCGGGTTGCCTTTCTTATCCGTGACGGAAACCGCCTCAATCACCAGTTGCGTGGTGGCGCTGAAGGTGGCGGTCTCGCCGCTGCCCGGCGCGGTGTTTTGTCCCACCTGCTGCGCGGCGGCGGCGAACACACACAGAGAGAATGCCGTAGCGAGCCGCATGGTTTAGAACCTCAAGCGCAGAGTGGTCTTCAGAGTTCGCATGGCATTGGCGGAAGCCGGCAGGCCGAATTGCGCGCTGGTGACGGTGGTGTCCCAGGCGGTGAAGACCACGTGGTTGAGCGCGTTTTGGGAATCCACGCGCAGATCGAGATTGAGCCGGTCGTTGACGCGAAACGTGCGCCCCATGGATGCGTTCAAGCTGAACTGGCTGGGACCGGTGATGGAATTCCTTCCCGCGTTGCCCCACTGGCCGGCGAGCGGCGCTGTAAAGGCGGCGGGATTCAGAAACAGGCCGGACGGCGCGGCGTAGAGCGGAGCCCCGGTGTATTCGGGCCGTATGCTTCCGGTGAGGCCGGTGCCGGTCACAGGCGCGGGATAGATCGGCGTTTCGGGCAAGCCGCTGCCGGCTGTGATCTGCGAGGCGAAGGTCCAGTCCTTGAGGAGCGTGGCGCGCCGGCCGTTCGCGAGCGTTCCGCCCGCGAGGCCCATGCCGGTGGTGTACTGGATTTGAAAGTTTACCAGGTGCCGCTGATCGAAATTCGAAAGGCTGCGCTCGGCGCTCAGATCGAGCCAGTCCTGGGCGACGGAGGCGCTTGCGGAACTCATGGCTTGCGCGACCGCGCCCATTCCCGGTGAGCCCTGCGCCGGCTGGATGGCGCCCTGGCCTCCCAGCCCGGCGCTGTCGTCAATGGCTTTGGCGAATGTGTAAGCGACGGAGGCGGTGAAGCCGCTGTGCAGCCGGCGGCGCAGTTGAACCTGCCCGGACTCGCGAGTGGAGTTGGCGTTTGAATCCAGGTAGACAAAACCGGTGGGGCAGGAGGGACACGGATTCACCGCTCCGGCCGGAACGGTGTTCGGCAGGAACTCCTGCAAGCCGCGCGTCCCCTTGTTCCCTAAATAGGTCACCAGCATTTGCAGCGAACCCGGTAAATCGCGCTGCACGGAGAGCTGCCAGGTCTGGACGTAGCCCACCCGGAAATTCGGATCGACTGCGTAGGTGTTCGGAGTGATAACAGGCGAGGCGTTGAAGCCCTTGGCGAGCGTGAGCGGATCGGCCGGGCTGTTCTGCACGCTGAAGCTTTTCGAAAGCGGCGATTGCTGCGCCATCTGCGTCGCGATGGTCTGATAGACCGAGGTGTCGTAATAGACACCGTATCCGGCGCGAACCACCAGCGACGAGCCGGCCAGCGGGCGCCAGGCGAGACCGATGCGCGGCTCCGCGCCGCTCTTATCCGGACGGATGAGCGAAGCGGGATAGCGCTCTCCGGTTAACGGGCCGAGCGGATCGTTCGCCACAACCGGAGCCACGGCCGTGTAGCCGGGGGCGATATCCAGATTCACCAGGCGTCCGTACAGCTCTGTAATGGGCGCGCCGTATTCCCAGCGCAGGCCGGCACTCAGGGTGAGTTGCGGAACGATTCGCCAATCGTCGGTGATATAGGCGTCATAAACCGACTCCCGGAAATATTTGTCCGCATTGCCGTAGGCGATGGCACTGGTATCGGGAATGCCCAGCAGGAAATCGGCGAAGGCATTGCCGGTGGCCGCGCCGTTGAAGGTGAATGCGCCGCGCGGGTTCTGCTGGGAAAGAGTGTTGAATTGCTCGCGCCGTAAATCTCCTCCGAAAGTGATGTTATGGCTGAGGTGGTTCCAGGTGAGCGATTCGGAGAGGGCGCTGGTCTGGTTGTGAACGATAGACGGGAGGGAATCCGAGAGCCCGGCGATGCCGCTGGTGAAAGTCAGACTCGGAGGGCCCCAGTTCACCGGGTCCTGATTGTTGCCCGTGATTGCGGCATCGCCGGAGACGTTTTCGCGATTCGCAAAGAACGGCGTGGTGGTGGAGGAGTAGCGGCTGAACTGGTAGCCGGTCTTCATGAACAGGCGCCGGGTGAAATTGTGCGACCAGTTTCCGTTTGCGATCAGCCCGAGAGTGTCGGTGGTATCCAGAAACCCGAAGACGTTCGGATTATCGGCGCGCTGGTCCTGGAAATCGAAGCCGCCGAAGAACTGATTGTTGAAACTGAGAAATTTCGAGAGGCGCGTTTGCAGGTTGTCCCAATGCGCTGTGCTGAGCGCGGGGACCTGGTAGTTGTACTGAGCATTGCCCGGGATGTTCGGCAGCGGATAGTAGTCCAGCAGGTTACGCGCTTGCAGGCTGACGGGAATGATGTTGCCGCCAAACGGCTGGCCGGTGGATGGATTCAGCAGCGCGGTTGGCAATTGCGAGAAATCGCCCGTGCGCTCGGCTTGGGTGGGCATCAGCGCAGAGAGCGTGTTGGCGTCGCGGCTGCGGGTCCATTGGTAGGCCGCAAAGAAATACGGACCGTTCCGGATGAGATGCGGGATATTGAGCGGGCCGCCCAGCGTGGCCAGGCCGGTCACACTGTTGTAAGCGGGTTTGGGCGTGTCCTGGCCCGTTAAGGAGAACGGACGGGCATCCAACGCGGAGTTATCCAGGATGACGCCGATGCCGCCGTTGTATAGTCCGCGCCTGCCCGAGCGATTGTTTCCGAACCCGGCGAATTGCCCGAACGGAGACGCCGCGCCGTTGTTCACGCTGCCATTGATGAGGAGGCCTTCGGACGGAGTTTGGTTGAAGTCATCTGCCGCGGCGCTAGGGGCCGGTTGCTCTTCCTTCTTTGCGGGCTGATTCGATTGCGCCGCGGTTTGCGGTTTGGATTCCGGCGACGCGGCGGTTTGCGGGCCCGGAGATGGCGCGGGCGACGAGGGCCGGCCTGGCGCGACCGTTTGAATTTGATCCAGCGGCAACAATTTCAGATCCCACTGCGCAGCCGGCGTATTCGGGGCGACGTCAATTTGCCGTTTGGCTGGGGCGAAGCCTTGCATTTCGACGTGGACGGTCCAGGTGCCGTCGGCCAGATCCGAAAAAGAATACATGCCTTGCGTGTCCGTGATGGCGACGGATTTCTGTTCGCCGCGCGTTGCGGTGACAGTAGCTCCCGGAACCGGAAGGCCGTTGAACAGGACCTCGCCACGGTGCTCGGAGGCGGCGAGGGGAACGACACAGAGCAAAATGCCGGCCATGCTGAAACAAAGATGATTAGGCACAAGCTTTGACCCGTAATGCAATGCGCGATCTACGGTTCACGAACACCGTCATGGAATTAATGCGCGGCATCCATCAGTTGGCTGATGGCCGTTCGAGTTGATCAATAACGAGCACTTCTATAGATCCGCTTGTCGAAATCAATCGAAGACCTAGCTGTTCTCGAAGCGCAGTGAATACCGATGGGCCGGGGTTCTCTCCTCCACTGAGTTCGTCGGGAGCCCATTTAAGATCGATGTTGTATCGACCCGGAAGGCTTGTCTTATCTACTACAAGTCGTCCTACAGCGGTCGATAAACCTTCCACGAGAGGTGCGAGCGTTGCCGCGTGAATAGATATGTGGCCTCGCGTTACATTCCACACCGAATGATCGTCACTAGCCTTTTGAAGCTTTGGCCCGTGTTTGTCGACAACCAGTGCATAGATTGACTTTTCCCTTGCCTCGTAATGAACTTTGAGTCCAAAGCGGTCCTGGAGTAAGGGCTTCAATATTGCCCGGCTCTGCTCAAGTTCTTCTTGAACTGACATCGATCGATGTCCCGATACATCCCCTCCCAATCTTGCCTCTATGGTGAACCGTTCCGAGGATGCCCATTTCGGTAATCCTGATATTTGTCCTGGATCCTCGATGCTATAAGCAATAAAGACTAGCGCCTGCGCACTGAGGTTAGTGGCATAGAAGCGTGAGCCTGTGATGCCCCACGTGCCCGGTGCTGTCTGCTGATTCGGATCACTTGGTTTAACTGACGCCACTTCATATGGAGCGGCGCCATTCGGCACTTGCGCCGCCATTGCGCTGCTGGCAACCTCGAATTCGGGTGACTTCTCTGCCTGCGGCTGGGCGCGGCCAACTCGGGGAGTCAGCACCCCGATCAGGAGGGGCACTCCGGCGACAGCCAGCGCGACGGTTGCGAGCAACAGCTTTCGTCCGCGGGTGATGTTGTGGGCGCGCGCGCCGCTTATGATGCGCTGAATTCGGGCCCTCAGATCCGCGCCGCTGATTCCGGACATGCAGGCTATCGGAGATTCCAGATACAGCCGGCAGACCTCGAGGATCCCCTCGGCATAAACTTCGGGCTCGCCGGCTATCTGCAGAACCGCCTCGTCGCAGGCGCGCTCGCGCTCGTCCGCCAGACGGCTACCGATCCACCATACCAGGGGATGGAACCAGAAGAGGGTCTCGACCAGCATGTGCAGGACAGCCGTCAGGTTGTCGCGCCGCCGCACGTGGCAGAGTTCGTGCGCGAGAACGGTCTCGAGCTGATCGGGCGTCAGGCGGTTCGCGATGCCTTCGGGCAGCAGCAGGGCCGGCCGGAACACGCCGAAAACTCCCGGCTCGAGGCGCGCCGCCGACGACATCACCGGAATCGGCAGGCTCAGATCCAGCGGTGTGGCCGCCCGCCGCAGTGCCCGGATGTTCCACCAGGTCCTGAACCAGATCAGCAGCACGACGGCAGCGCCGCAGAGCCAGAGGCCAAACAGGACGGCCGGAAGCCGGTCAGGCGCTGCGCTCACCGGCGCGGCTGTCACAGGCGCGAGGCCGGCGGGAGCGCTGATCTGATTCACGATCGCGGATAACTGAGGCTGGGCACTCGACGTAGCCGTGCGAACTGCGAATTGGGCGCCGACGCTAACCAGCAGCGATAAGGGAACGAGGAACTTCAGCGACGCCGCTAACCAGATCCAATAGCGGACCGCCGCGCGATTCTTCCGCAGCGCGAGAGTCAGCGTCCAGGCGATGAGGGCACAGAGCGTCGATTGCCAGAGATGAGGAACCAGAAGTGTCATTGGTTGATCCTCCGATCAATTCTGAGACGGCTTCTCCGCGTGGTCCATAACGAGGGTTTGAACCGGTCCCTTTGTGGCTTGCAGTTTGAGCCCAAGCTGCGTCTGAATGGTGGTGAAGAGGGAGACATTGTAAAGAACCCGCTGGGTCAATTCGGGATTGGAGTTCTATCCGCATAATCGATCACGAGTCGGTCTACCTCCCTTTTCGTGGCTTCGAGCTTAAGGCCAAGCTGTTTTTGAAGAGCCGAGAATATTGAAGCGCCAACCTCACCGTCCGCAGCGACCGCGCTGCTCAGCGGACTCCAGATGAGGGTGAAATCGAATTCGCCCTTGAGGCCAGTCTCATCTATGACGAGACGGCTCAAGTCGGGATCTCTCTGAGCTCCGAACGTACTCAGGAAGTCCACAAGCTTCGGCATGCCAGCGTGCGTTATCGACCAGCCGTTCCGTGTGCCTCGAATGGGCAAAACGGAAAAGGCAGAGTCGGGCTTTGCCTCGTGGAGTTTCGGGCCCTTGTTGCCAACCTTTAAGACGTACACCGGGAGCAGTCTCTTTTCCAGATGCGATTTCAGTTTGAACCGCTCCTCGATCAGCAGCCGCAACATCGGCACGAGTTGGTCGTCGGGGGTATTGGGCGCCGCCTTGGCTGCGATATCGTACCTTTCCCGCGTGGTCCATTCCGGCTCGATTATCTGGGACGGCACGAGACCGTATACCAGCCTGAGACAGTCTTCCAGGGTCACAGCCATAAAATTGATTTGACTGTGCCCCTTGTCCATCCTGCTCATGTACCAAGGTGGCCTGTTGATTTTGATGGTGGCAACGTCAAAGCCCGCCGGGGCCGAGGTCTGGGACGATTCGGCGCGGCCGATACGAGGAGTTAGGACGCCGATCAGGAGCGGCAGCCCGGCGACGGCCAGCGCGACGATTGCGAGTAACAGCTTTCGTCCGGGGGTGATGTTATGTACGCGCGCGCCGCTCAGGATGCGCTGGATGCGTGCCCTCAGGTCCGCGCCGCTGATTCCCGACATGCACGGCATCGGAGATTCCAGATACAGCCGGCAGACTTGCAGGATTCCCTCGGCATAAACTTCGGGCTCACCGGCTGACTGGAGAACCGCCTCATCGCAGGCGCGCTCGCGTTCGTCCGCCAGACGGCTGCCAATCCACCACACCAGGGGATGGAACCAGAACAGGGTCTCTACGAGCATGTGCAGGACGGCAGTCAGATTGTCGCGCCGCCGCACGTGGCACAACTCGTGCGCGATGACGGTCTCCAGCTGATGCGGCGTGAGGCGATTGGCGATGCCTTCGGGCAGCAGGAGGACCGGCCGGAGCACGCCGAACACTCCGGGATCGAGGCGCGCCGCCGACGACATCACCGGAATCGGCAGGCTTAGATCGAGCGGTGTCGCCACCCGCCGCAGTGCCCGGATGTTCCACCAGGTCCTGAACCAGATCAGCAGCACGACGGCAGCGCCGCAGAGCCAGACGCCGAACAGAATGGCCGGAAGCCGGTCAGTCGCTGTGCTCACTGGTCCGGCTATGACAGGCGCGAGGCCGACGGGAGCGCTGATCTGATTCACGATCGCGGATAACTGCGGCTGCACACTCGACGTAGCCGTGCGAACTCCAAACTGGGCACCGAGGCTGACCAGCAGCGATAGCGGGATCAGGAACTTCAGCGACGCCGCTGACCAGATCCAATAGCGGACCGACGCGCGATTCTTCCGCAGCGCGAGAGTCAGCGCCCATGCGATCAACACGCAGAGCGTCGATTGCCAGAGATGAATGAGAACGGCGTGCGTCATTGGGCTGATCCTCCGTTAGTTTTCTGTCGGGACTTTCTCTATATGGTCGATCACCACGACCTTGACAGGCGCGCGGCTGGACTCAAGCTTCAATCCCAATTTTTGCACCGCCTCGAAAAGCCTAATACCGTATTCGCTAGCCGGGGTTTGCGAAGCCTCGATGAGAGTTCCATCCCAAAGCCGATTGTGCTCGGGCACGAACTCCAGGGTGAAGTCGTATTTGCTGTCCAGCCCGGTCGCATCTGTTATCGGCTCCTCCAAACCGGGCACTAGAAACTCCGCCAACTGAGCAACCGATTGACTCTTCGCAGTCACGCGAGCCATTCCGTCCCCTGTAATCCAACCGGTTATGCCTTCCTTTACACCCGGCGCTAGCTTCGGAAAGCCCTCAGGCGGAAATTGGTCCGCTGAAGGCTTCTGTGGGGAATCTCCGACGGCCGTTGACGCTTTCATTCTCGGCCCGCCTTTGGCCACCACGAACGCAAAGACGGGCATTTCCCTCGACTCACGATGAAATTTGAGTTGGAAACGGTCGATCAGCAAGCCCTGCATCATTCGCATGGCTTGCTCGCGTGTAGCGCCCTTAGGCACATTCGCCATGATGTCGAAGCGGCGTGAGTAGAGCCAAGCCGGGCCGACGATCTGATAGTTTTGGACGTCAAACGCGCGCTGGAGGATGTCGAAAAGCCGCACATTCCGCCACTGAATCCTGCCGGGATCGGGCGTTCCGGGTCCGCCATCAATCATCTCCAGACGCCCGCGCCAGCCAGCGGCAGGGTCAGGCGGACTCGAAGGTTTCACCGACGCGACCTCGAAAGCCGGCTCCGAGGTGGTAGTTTGCTGCGATTCGGCGCGGCCGACGCGGGGAGTCAGCACTCCGATCAAAAGGGGCACTCCAGCGACGGCCAGCGCGACGGTCGCGAGCAGCAACTTTCTTCCGAGGGTGGTGTTGTGGGCGCGAACGCCGCTCATGATTCGTTGAATGCGCGATCGCAAATCCGCGCCACTAATTCCGGACATGCAGGCGACCGGAGATTCCAGATACAGCCGGCAGACTTGCAGTATCCCCTCCGCATAGACTTCAGGCTCACCGGCCGATTGCAAAACCGCCTCATCGCAGGCGCGCTCGCGTTCCTCCGCCAGACGGTTGCCGATCCACCAGACCAGCGGATGGAACCAGAAAAGAGTCTCGACCAGCATGTGCAGTACGGCCGTCAGATTGTCGCGCCGTTGGACGTGGCAAAGCTCGTGCGCGATGACGGTCTCTAGCTGATCGGGCGTCAGGCGACTTGCGATGCCTTCGGGCAGCAGCAGGACCGGCCGGAGCACGCCGAACACTCCGGGTTCGAGAGGCGCCGACGACGACATCACTGGAATCGGCAGGCTTAGATCGAGCGGTTTTGCCGCCCGGCGCAGCGCGTTGATGTTCCACCAGCTTTTGAACCAGATCAGCAGCACGACGGCAGCGCCACAGAGCCAGACGCCGAACAGAACTGCCGGAAGCCAGTCGGGCGCTGCGCTTACGGGCGCTGCTGTCACGGGTGCGAGACCGACGGGAGCGCTGATCTGATTCACGATCGCGGATAGCTGAGGCTGGGCACTCGACGTAGCCGTGTGAACTCCAAACTGGGCGCCGAGGCTGACCAGCAGCGATAAGGGAACGAGGAACTTCAGCGAGGCCGCTAACCAGATCCAATAGCGGACCGCCGCGCGATTCTTGCTGAGCGCGAGAGTCAGCACCCGTGCGAGCAACACGCAGAGCGTCGATTGCCAGAGATGATGAAGCAGAAGAGCGTGGGTCATTGGGGCCGATTCTCCGATCAATTCTGAGACGGCTTCTCCGCACGGTCAATGATGAACACTTCGACCGGCCCTTTCGAGCGCACCAGTTTAAGCCCAAGCTCCGAAAGCAAGCGCTGGAAAGACTCGGAGTTGTCGCTATAGTTCGGTTCTTCGTCGGCCGCGGGTTGCCTGTAGTCGAACAATCCGTTCAACTCCGTTCGGTCCAGAACAGGAGCGTGCAAGTAATAGGCGGATGCAAAATCCGCCAACTGCGGCATCGTGGTGGCGCTGATGACCCATGTTCCTCCGGCGTATCCAATGCTCCCAAATGAGCTGCGATCCGCCGCGAGGCCCGCGCCCGCAGGAGGGATCTCTGTCGGACGAAGCCTGAGTGGCTTCCCGTTTCGCTGCAACAGGTAAATGCCGCCTGTTTTCGTTTCGCGATGAAACTGCAATCGGAATCGATCGATCAATAGGGACTGCAGCATCTCACGGAGACGTTTATCTTCTATTCCGAACAGGGTATACCTGAGATCCTTGATGCTCGGCCGCACGTCCGCTGGAGGCTTGGCCTCGATATTGTACGCATCTTTGCCGACCCAGGCATCCCCGCCGGAGACTTGCCAGTATGACAGTCGAAAAGCGACAGTAATAAGATCTTTTAGCGACAAGGTGGACAGGACAACTCTTCCTCCCGGATAGACCCTGGCTCCAACCATGTGGAAAACGTTGGGTTCGACTGGTTTGACGCTGGCAACCTCAAATTCGGGTAACTTCGCGGCCGGCGATTCAGCGCGGCCGACGCGGGGAGTCAGCACGCCGATCAGGAGGGGTACCCAAGCGAGCACCAGCGCGACGGTTGCGAGCAGCAACTTTCTTCCTAGGGTGATGTTGTGGGCGCGCGCGCCGCTCATGATGCGCTGAATCCGGGCCCTCAGATCCGCGCCGCTGATTCCGGACATGCAGGCGATCGGAGATTCCAGATATAGCCGGCAGACTTGCAGGATTCCCTCGGCATAAACTTCGGGCTCACCCGCTGTCTGGAGAACCGCCTCGTCGCAGGCGCGCTCGCGCTCATCCGCCAACCGGCTGCCGATCCACCACACCAGAGGATGGAACCAGAAGAGCGTCTCGACCAGCATGTGCAGTACGGCCGTCAGATTGTCGCGCCGCCGCACGTGGCAGAGTTCGTGCGCAAGAACGGTCTCTAGCTGATCCGGCGTCAGGCGATTTGCGATGCCTTCGGGCAGCAGCAGGACGGGTTTGAACACGCCGAAAACTCCGGGTTCCAGCCGCGCCGCCGAGGACATCACCGGAATGGGCAGGTTCAGGTCCAGCGGTGTTGCCGCCTGGCGCAGTGCCCGGATGTTCCACCAGCTCCTGAACCAGACCAGCAGCACGATGGCAGCGCCGCAGATCCAGACGCCAAACAGAACGGCCGGAAGCCGGTCAGGCGCTGTGCTTACGGGCACCGCTGTCACAGGCGCGAAGCCAGCAGGTCCGCTGATTTGGTTCACGAAAACGGATAGTTGAGGCTGCGCGCTCGACGTGGCCGTGCGAAGTCCGAATTGGGAGCCGAGGCTGACCAGCAGCGAAAGCGGAACCAGAAACTTCAGGGAGGCCGCCAGCCAAAGCCAATACCGGACCGCCGCGCGATTCTTCCTCAGCGCGAGAGTCAGCGCCCAAGCGATGAGAACGCAGAGCGTCGATTGCAGGAGATGATGAAGCAGAACCGGGTATGTCATAGGCGCCACCCCTAGTTTTCCGAAGGCATCTCGACATGATCGACAACAATTGTGTCCACCGGGCCCTTTGTCGATTTCAGTTTCAACCCAAGCTGCTCCTGAACTGCAGTGAAGATTGAGGGCCCCGATTCACTCGGTGGAAGTGACGAGTTGGTACCCCGCGTCTCTGACGTTCGCTCCTTGTCTGGCTCCCACTGCAAGTTGATGTCATACTTTCCTGCGAGTTCGGTTTGGTCCACAACAGGCCGACCTACGATATCCGACAAGCTGAATACCAACGATGAGACTGGCAGCGCCTCCGACGTGATCCGACCGTGAGGCGATACCATCATCCTGGTCTCCGAAACCGTGGATTCCTTCAGTCTGCTGCCACCTTTCGCGACCACAAGCACGTAGATCGGGAGATCTTTCGCCTCGTGGTGTGCCTTGAGATTGAAGCGTTCCGTCAGAAGCGACTGCAGCATCAACTGCAATTGCAGTTCCCGCCGTTCTGAAGAAAGTTTCTGATATGCCACAGCAGCATCTCTATCCATCTTCGCGTCGATATCGAATCGTGCTGAGTCCGCCCATCTCGGCGCACCTGAAATGAGGTCGGGCGAGATACCATAAGCGTTAAAAATCAGACCCGTCACCGAAATACCCACCGCCGAATATCCATTCGGCCTTGTCCAGATGTGCTGAAGGCTGGTGGATTTGCTCGGCTTTACGGAGGCTACTTCAAACCGTTCTGATGCTGTCGCAGAGGCGGTGGCTGCCTGCGACTCGGCGCGGCCAACTCGCGGAGTCAGCACCCCGATCAAAATGGGCACTCCAGCGACCGCTAGGGCGGCGCTTACGAGTAACACCTTTCGTCCGAAGCTGATGTTGTGGATGCGCCCACCGCTCATGATGCGCTGAACGCGCGCTCTCAGGTCCGCGCCGCTGATTCCGGACATGCAGGCGATCGGAGATTCCAGATACAGCCGGCAGACTTGCAGGATTCCCTCGGCATAAACTTCGGGCTCGCCGGCTATCTGTAGGACCGCCTCGTCGCAGGCGCGCTCGCGCTCGTCCGCCAGACGGCTGCCGATCCACCACACCAGGGGATGGAACCAGAACAGAGTCTCCACAAGCATGTGCGGGACAGCCGTCAGATTGTCGCGCCGCCGCACGTGGCACAGTTCGTGCGCGAGAACGGTCTGGAGTTGATCGGGCGTCAGACGGGTTGCGATGCCTTCGGGTAGCAGCAGGACGGGCCGGAATACCCCGAAAACTCCGGGCTCGAGGCGCGCCGACGACGACATCACCGGAATCGGCAGGCTCAGGTCCAGAGGTGTCGCCGCCCGGCGCACGGCTCTGATGTGCCACCAACTCCTGAACCAGACCAGCAGCGCGATTGCAACGCCACAGAACCAGAGGCCAAACAGAACGGCCGGAAGCCGGTCAGGCGCTGTGCTTACGGGCACCGCTGTCACAGGCGCGAAGCCAGCAGGCCCGCTGATCTGGTTCACGATCACGGATAACTGAGGCTGCGCGCTCGATGTGGCCGTGCGAAGTCCGAATTGGGAGCCGAGGCTGACCAGCAGCGAGAGCGGAACCAGAAACTTCAGGGAGGCCGCCAGCCAAAGCCAATGGCGGACCGCCGCGCGATTCTTCCTGAGCGCCAGAGTCAACGCCCAGGCGATTAAGATGCAGGCCGTGGATTGCCAGAGATGATGAAGCAGAACCGCGTACGTCATTGGGGCCGCTCCTTCCCGGGCTGTTTTCGCAGCGCCTTCTCCGCTTCTTTCACATCGTCCAGCGTCAATTCGCCGGACTCCACCAGATGCGCCATTACGAGCCGGGCTCTGTTTGCCCCCAGGAATCCCAGCAGTTCGTCGATCAGTCTGCCCTGCGCGTCTTTACGGGAGATCGCCGCCTCAAAAATGTTGGCGTTGCTGATGCGTTTTACGCAGCGGAGGGCCTTCTTCCGTTCCAGGCGGTAGACTGTGGTCTGCACGGTCGTGTATGCCGGCCGGCCGGGATCGGGGAAGGTTTCCTGAATCTCCCGGACGGAGCACGCTCCCTTCTGCCAGAGCGCCTCCATGATTTGCAGTTCGAGCTTCGTCAGTTTTGTATTGGCCATGGGTCGCAAGACATCGCACGTTCAGTCTACTATCATGATAGTTGCCTGTCAAGGGTGATTCAGGAGAAGAATTTCGAATTGTCCGGTCACCCGATTTCAGTGGTGGAGTCTAGGCTGGTGTGGAAGTCAAGGCCGTGGCGGCAGATCCCACGGTTCTATGCGCTTGGCGCGACGCGTAGCCTTCGCTTCCGTCTGAGCGACTTCGAGAATGCCGGACTGTTCGATCGGAGGTTGGAGTGGATGATCGAAGCTGCCTTGAAGTAACGAATGCCACACTGCCGCTGCCAGAAGATTGTTTTCAACTGAGTGAGAACATTAGCGATGCTAAAATCGTGGTTTACTGTTTTGGCGTGAGGATTTTATACCATGCGAATTTTGGTTTTTCTCGCAGTTGTTTTCGCACTGAACCTCGGGGCTCAGGCTCAGACCCCCAGCTCGGCAACTGCCGATAAAGCGAAGGCTGGCGCTCAGGCTGCGGCCAGCAAGCAACCCGCAGCTCCAGACACGCCAAACACAGCTGAAGTGAATATTCCGGCCGAGGCGGTCGTGCCCATCACGAGCCTGCCGCCGGCTACGGTAATTGCCACCATCGATGGCAGGAAGGTTACGGCCGGCGATTTGCAGGTGGTCATCCGTCAAATGCCGCCACAGGTCCAGCAGAAAATCCAATCGGATCGTCATGCCCTCCTCGAGCGACACGGCCTGCTGCTTCGGCTATCAGGGGACGCACAGAAGGAGAAACTCGACCGGCAGAGCCCCTACAAGGAGGAAATCGAGTACGCCACCATGCAGATCCTCGGACAAGCCGAACTCGACCGGAAATTGATGGAGTTGCCCGTCTCGGCTGACGACGTCAAGAGAGCCTACGACTCCAACAAGGATAAGTACGCTCAGGCGAAAGTGAAGGCCATCTATCTCCAATACAGCTCAGCCCCGGAATCGCAGGCCGATGTGAACAGCAGGATGATGCTCACCGAAGCCCAGGCCAAGGCGAGGGGCGACGATCTCGTGAAGCAGATTCGCGCCGGCGCGGACTTCGTGAAGCTGGTCAAAGAGAACTCCGCCGATACGCGATCGGCTGAGAAGGGCGGCGACCTCGGACGGGTCCTGAAGAGCAATCCGGATCTCCCGCCGGATGTCAAGAAGGCGATTTTTGTGGCGAAGCCGGGCGAGACAACGGACCCGATCCGGCTGCCGAACGGGTTTTGGATTTGCCGGGTCGAAGAGTTCTCAACCCAGCCGTTCGAGCAGGTGAAGGGCGCGATTGAGAGCGAGCTAAGAAGCGCCCAGCAGGATCCATGGGTGAAGGCTCTGCAGAAGAGCATCGATATCAAGATGGAACAGGAAAGGCGGTCTGGCGTCCAGGTGGAGCCCCAGGCCTCCGACTCCGCGCCGGCGAAATAGTGTCCGAATCCCTCCTATTTAGGAGTTTCGTAGCCTGTCCCCGAATTGCGAATTGTGTCCTAACACCCGTTCGGCCGCGGGCAGCTACAGCTCCACGGCGATCACTTCGTGCAGGGCGATGGGAGGAGTAGTAGTTTCCATCCACGCTCCGGTTTGCCGCCACTGCGCCGCGACACCGCCGACCAGAAACCTGACCTCGCGCGGCGTCGCGCCGGCAGGCAGTTCGATGCGCACGCGCTGGGGACCGATCGGCAGAATCTCGCGGATCGGCCCTTTCAGCATCATTGGATTCGAGAGATTCACGAGGTGAGCCGTGACCGAGGACCGCTGTTGCCACAGCGCCACGTCGAGCAAGCCCGGGCCTTCCACGCGCAGGGGTTGTTCCTCGTTAGCGGCCCAGCGAACGGCGTTCGCCAGCAGAATCCCGTGATCCGAGTTCATGACTTCCCAGAAAGTGCGGTCGATGTCCCACGGGAAGTAGACCACACGGCCCGAGCCGAACGAGCGCGCCAGCACTCCGGGAATGTCCGTCTTGGTTTCGCGCGGGTATACCTCCTCCATCGGTAGATCGGGATAGGTGGGCACGGTCATGAGCGGCGCGCGCAGCCCGATGGCGGTTCGAATTTCGACCCGCTTCACGCCGTGGATCAGGCGGCCCGCGTCCCGGAGCCCGTCGAGAAGCGGATGGGCGCGGTCCTCGATATCCAGATAGGCGTTCTGTTGGCGCTCGATCACGTTGCCGGCAAATGAGGCGCCGAACAGGGCCGCGAGGCCGAAGTCGGCGCGGCGCATGGCCCGCTCGTCGCAGAGCGAAGTCTCGTGGGTGGCGACCAGCCCTCCGCCCTCTTCGACGAAGGACTTCAACAGCGCGCACTGGGCGCCGGACAGAGCGGCGATGTTCGGCAAAGCCAGGACCCTGAACTCCCGCAGGTGCGCCGGGTCGAGCGAGCCGGCGGGCAGCAATTCGAAGGGGATTCGAGCCTCCACCAGCGCGTGATAGAAGCCGAGCTGGTGATCGGTTCCCTCGCGCGCGGACACAATCGCGACGCGAGCCAGCGAGCGCTGGTTCCGCAGGTACTTCTCGTTCCTCCAGTGCCAGACGAAGAGATCCGCGACCGGCTTGAGCCAGCGCTTGTCGAGCGGCCGGGCATTGAACTTGACGACACAGGGCCGGAAGCCGTGGGCGACACCCTCCACGGCCCAAACCCGAGTCTCATTGGGGCTCTGGACGGAGTCCTTCCAGCGGTAAGGTCCCTCGAACCCGACGCTGAAGAGTCCCACGACCGGTTTCGAGCCTACGATCGCGCGCGACTCCTTGGCAGCCCGGCCGTTCGCCCAGGGCGGAGTGTATCCGGAGCGGCCCTGCATATCCCGCAAGAGAATCGGAACCAGGTGGCCGGCGCCGATTGTGTCCACCTCGCCGTTGGGAATGAAGGCGGCATCGGGGTTGTGCTTTTTGATCTCGGCATCCCAGAGCGCGTACAGCTCGAAGAGGCGCGCGTTGCGCCAGGCGCTGTATTGAGTACGCGCATCATCCGCTTCGCCGGACTGAGCGCCTGGAAGATCCAAGCCGCTGAAGGCATTGAATGCGTCCCGGCAGTGCTCGCAATAGCACATGCCCGACCCGCTCCAGCGGTTCGCGAAGATGGCATCCACAGGGTAGAGGGACATGATCTCGCGGATCACACTGGTCATGAACTGGAAGTTGTAGGGACCGAGCGCGCAGGTGACCCAAAGCGACGGCGTCGCCCAATGGCGGCGCGGTTTGCCTGATGCATCCACGGCAATCCAATCCGGATGAGCGTCGTACAGCGGCTGATGCGCGGCGTGGGGATCGACGCGCGCAACCACGTTCATGCCGAGCTTCCGGCAGCCGGCGAACATTTCGCCAAAAGCGTCGCCATTGCCGAGAAACTTGCTGCGGTAATGCAGCGGCACCTTGGTCGGATAGAAGGCGACGCACCCGCCTGCGCTGAGGAGTGCCGCATCGGCGTGAATCTGCTGGAAGTAGTCGAGCCAGAAGGCGGGATCGTAGCGGCCCGGATCATTCTCGACGAAAGCTAGCTGCGCCCATCGCATCGGCCGGTCGCACCAGGTTGCGGCCGGGTTGTGCTGCGGGAAACCCGCGCCGGCCGCCGCCAGCGCACCCGCCTCGATGATCCACTCGCGCCGGTTGATTTCCATGCGATGAGACTTATTGCCCGGCCAAGGCGGCCCACTTCTTCCACACCGCCCGATCGGCCAGCATCTTAATGTAAACACCACCCACAACGGAGCGGGCTTGAAAGCCGCACCGTTTGCCTGTGGTGGTCTCATACCAATCGGTCAGGGGCACGCGGTCAGGCGTTTCCGCCGCAAAGGTGAAGAGCGGATCGACCAGCAGCTCGAAGTCGGCCTGGCTGCTGGCGAGAGTGGCGGTCCACACCGTCCAGTCCAGCTTGGTGTAGTCGTGACGGTTGTCCAGCGGCAGGCCGTAGCGATTCTGCTTGCCCTTGTAGAACGCGATTTCCCGGCGCGCCACCTCGGCCGGGAACAAGTGCAGATCGAGCAGATTGTCCCACACCAGGTTGTACTTCTGGCTCCAGGTGCCGGGTTTGTCGAAGGTCAAACGGTAGTGGCCGCCATCGTCCGCCATTTCCACCCAGCGGGCGGCAAAGCCGCGCGCCAGCTTGTCATACGCTGCCGCCTCCTGGCCGCGGCCCTCGAGAGCGCACATCTTTCCGTACGCGCCAAGGGCCAATATGGCTTTGGCGGAGAGGTTCACATTGTGCGCCAGGTGTCCGGCAAAGTCGTCGGTGCAGAGTTGGTTCTCGGGATCGAGGCCCTTCTCCCGGAGGTACTCCGCCCACTTGTGGAGCAACGGCCAGTAAGGCTCGAGGTAGGCTGTGTTGCCATCCACCTGCGCGACTGCCGCGGCCAGCAGCAGCATATTCGCGCTCTCCTCGACGGGCATCTGATCCTCCGCGCTACGCTCTCCGCCGCCGTAGACCTGTCCATTGGCCAAAGGATAGGTTCCCAGATCGTGCGGGGCGAAAGGGAACTTCCAGCGGTCCATCAGCGCATAGCGGAAAACCGGGTCGAGGGACGCTTTCATCAGCCTGGGACTCAACAGCAACAGAATGGGGGCCGCGGGATAAATTACATCCACGGTGCCGATGCAGCCGTTTGAGAAATTCTCCTTGGGAAAGAAGAGCGGCTTGCCATCCACATCCGCGGCCAGTTTCTGCGCGGCGAAGGCCTGGCGATAGCAGAGCGCGGCCAACTGGGCATACTTCGGCCCGCCCACCCGGCCGAGATCGGCCATGAGCTCGCGATCGAAGCGTTCGGCGCTCTCCTCGAGCGAGGCCGCTTCCTTCCACGAACGCGAGAGCAGCTCCGCCGCCTGCATCCCATGGCGGCGCCAGTAAGGCCGCAGCTTCGCATACATATACTCGATTGAGAACTGGTCGTCGTAGGCGATGAGCAGACGCCGGCTGACGGGAGCGCCGCCCACGGAACCGAGGTCGAAGGCGAAAGCGAGCGTGGGATGGCCGTCGTACACGAAACGAGGCATGCGCAGGTCATCGCTCTCAGGCAGCCGGCCGCGGACGGAGAAACTCTGCCGCAGCTCCGCGCCATTGCCGATGGCTTGACTGGATTCGCCGCCGGAGGCCACATACAGGTAACCCCAATCGATACGCAGATCGTCGCCCCACTTCTGCAGGACCGGCTGCTCGCGCGAAGCCGCTTCGAGCACCTTCAGCCCTTCCACCTGCACCCGTCCCCACACGACTTGCTGGTCCGGCCGGTTGACGGCGAGCTCGGCGCCCGCATCGAAATAGAGCGAGACCGCGTGCCGCCCGCCATCGGCCGCCCTGGCCCGCCAGGTGACGTAGGTTACGGGGCGAGCCAGCACGTCCAGGTTGTCAGGCAATGTCGGAGTCATGAAGCTGAGCGTGAGGGCGACTCCCTGGCCGGCAAACTCGTAATTGGTGTGCGTCGGCAATACCTCGAGCCTCGTCTGCGCCAACGCAGGGGTGCCTCGCGGCTCCGCTCCCATCAGGCGGAAAGACTGTCCGTCGATACGCACCAGGCTGCTCAGCGGTTGAGGAGCGCCGGTCCAGTGACGGGTCGGACCGCCGGAGAGCGTGTCGTCAGTGGACCACACGCTGAAGTAAGGATCCACCGCGATCAGCGGCGTGGCCGGTGGCCGCAGCGCCTGACCATCGGCTACGCCCGCCGCAAAGAGGAGAAGCAGGGCAGCGATCGGAAGGTTCACTAGTTGATGATACGCGTTCGCGCGGTTGCGTGCCGTGCCGTCGCTACCGGCGTGCCCTTCGCTCCGTTAACCCGCGGACAAGCGGCTCTTCAGCTCGTCCATCCGCCGGCCGAGCTGATCGAGCCTCGCCAGGATCTCACTGGCCCGCGGCTGTTCCGCCCCGGTTCTCCGTTGTATGGAGAAAACGCCGCCTGGCTCGAGGACACAGCGGTCAATCTCGTCCAGGCTCGCGATGCCCTGGCGGTGGGCAACCGCCGTGAGCTCCGCTTCCGAGAGCAGCTCTTTCGCGAGCGCCGCACGATCAATCGCGCCGTTATCGATCAGAACCGCCGGTTCCCCTTGCAGGATCTGGTCCAGCCTCCTGTGCCGCAGCACGAACCGCACAACGACGTAGTTCATCGCAAAAAGCGAGAGCCCGCCCACCAAAAACATTTTCGTTCGTTTTTGTTCCCTGCGAGCGCGCCAAGACGCGCCGGCGCCCGGGCGCCGGCTACGGCACGCGGACGTTCGCCGACTGGGACACGGCGAAAGCGACAAGCCGGGCGGTCGAATGCAAACCCGCCTTCTTGCAGATGTGCTTGCGGTGGTTGTTCACGGTATAGACGCTGAGGTTCAACGAGTGTGCAATCTGTTTGCTCGTTTTCCCCTGGCTAATCAATTCCAGCACTTCCCTTTCCCTGCGCGTGAGAACGTGATCCGGTTCCATAGATAGGAGGCATGACAGCCTCACCCAGTCCTTAACCTATTTTAATCTTGAACGAAGATTCTGGCAACTGAACGTTGCCGCGAACAGGCGTGGACGCGCATCTAACATCCAACGCCGGGACACAGCCTTCGAGGATCTATGGCTCACGATCGTCTCACGCACAGGGAAAATGAAGTGCTCCACCTCATCGCTCACGGCAAGATGAGCAAGCAGATTGCCGAAGCACTTTCGGTAAGCATTCACACCATCGCCAATCACCGGAAGCACATCTGCCGCAAGCTCGGCCTGCATTCCACGGCCGAGCTGGTTGCCTTTGCGGCGAGGCGTACGCCGCCTGAGGAGAAGGCCGAAGCCGTCGGCGGCTGACCCTCAGGAAACAACGGTTGACTGTTCCCCGCTCCAGCGGACCAGGGCTGCTGCGCCAGAAGCGCAATCCCGCCCGGCTAAGGGCTCACTGGGAGAAGAATCCTCGAATGGCGGCGATGGTGCGGTCGATGTCCGCGTCCGTGTGCGCCGCGGACAGAAACGCCGCCTCAAACTGCGAAGGCGGGAAATAAAAACCCCGCTCGAGCATCCAGCGGAAGAAACTTCCGAACCGGGCGCGGTCCGACAAGCGGGCGGACTCATAATCCGTGACCGGGCCTGGCGTGAAGAAAACCGTGAACATCGAGCCGGCGTGGTTCACCGTAATGCCTTCGGGCGCCGCGGCCGCGAGCCGGGCCGCGCGGCACTCCAGGTTCGCGTAGATCTCCGGGTGCGCCTTCAGGTGGCGCAGCATGGCGAGACCGGCGGAAACCGCGAGCGGGTTGCCGGAAAGCGTTCCAGCCTGATAGACGGAGCCCGCAGGGGCGATCATCGACATCACGTCGCGGCGGCCGCCGTAGGCGCCGACCGGAACCCCCGCGCCGATCACCTTGCCCAGCGTGGTCAGGTCGGGCCGAACCGAGTAGAGTTGCTGCGCTCCGCCGAAGGCGACGCGGAAACCGGTCATCACCTCGTCGAAGATCAGCAGCGCGCCCCAGCGCTCCGTGATCTCGCGCAATGCGGCCAGGAATCCGGGAACCGGGGGCACGCAACCCATGTTCCCGACCACCGGCTCCACGATCACGGCCGCGATCTTGTCTCCGTACCACTCGAAGCACTGACCCAGCGCCTCGACGGAATTGAACGGCAGCGGAATCGTCGTATCGGAGAACGGCTTGGGAACGCCGGGCGTGTCGGGAATACCCAGCGTGGCGAGCCCGGAGCCCGCTTTGACGAGTAACGAATCCACGTGTCCGTGATAACAGCCTTCAAACTTCACGATGAGATCGCGCCCGGTGAAGGCGCGGGCCAGGCGCAGGGCGCTCATCGTGGCTTCCGTTCCGGAATTCACCAGCCGAACCATTTCGATCGAAGGCACGGCTTCGCAGATGGCCTCGGCCAGCTCGATTTCCCCTTCGGTCGGAGCTCCAAAGCTTGTGCCGGTCCGAAGCACGCCTTCGAGCGCCTCGAGGATCGCCGGATGGCGGTGGCCAAGAATCAGCGGTCCCCACGAGCAGACATAGTCGACATATTCGTTCCCGTCGGCGTCCCAGATGTGCGAGCCTTCGCCGCGGACCATGAAGGGCGGCGTGCCTCCCACGCTGCGGAATGCACGCACGGGCGAATTGACGCCACCCGGAATCGATTTTTGCGCCCGCTCGAAAAGCGATTTCGAGCGGCTGACCATGAACCGGTGCGTGGTCATAGCTGGTTCTCGCCGGCGGCCTCCCGGCCGAGAACGAAATTGAAAAACATATCGAGCATGGTGCCCTGCAGGTTGCGGAACAGGCGCGCTTTGAGGTCGAGATAAGGCTGCGTGCCTGCGAACAGGTCCTGCATCAGCTCGTTGAACCGCGGGCTGCGGCGCAGGAACTGCACCATCCTCTGCGGCACGGAACCGAAGAGAAACCGGCCGACGAACACGCGGCGGGCGATCGCGGAACCGAATGCCAGGTCGGCGGCGAAGTCGCGGGTGACCAGAGCGCGGTAGGCGCGGTGCTTGTCGGCGGGCTCGTGCGCATCATCGAGCACCACCTGGGACGCGAGATCGGCGGAGCGCAGCGCGTAGTACAAGCCCTCCCCGGTGATCGGATCCACCAGCCCGCCCGCATCGCCGACGGCAATCCATCCCTGGCCGGCCACCCGGTTATTGCTCCACCCCGAGGCGCCCAGCGACGGCAGCAGATGACTGTAGAATCGCGCACCCTTCCAGGAGATTGCCCGGTCCCGCATGAACGACTCCAGGCGGGCGCGCAGCGCCTGCGCGGGCACCCCTTTCCCGCAAATGCCAACCGACAGGTGCCCGCACCGTGGAAAGATCCAGATATAGCCTTCCAGTTGCGGCAGGAACTGAATGTCAATGTGCTCCTGCTCGGCCTCGACATAGTAGCCCAGGGCGATCATCGTGTCGTCGCGGGTCCACTCCGTGCCGAGGTTCCGCAACGAATTGCGGGCGCCCGTGGCCAGGATGCAGAAATCGGCTTGGATGGTTCCGGCGGCGGTGCGAACCCGCCAGACTTTGTCATCCGCCGCGACTTCGAGAACGCGCACTTTCTCAATGCGCGCGCCCGCGCGCTCGGCGCGCTCGAGCAGCATGCGGTTCAGATCGAGCCGCGAATAGATCACCAGTGGCTCGCGCAACGAGAGCCTGGCGGCGCCCGCGCCGTTGGCGGAAAGCGTTGTATGGGTCACGAACCGCTTCGGAATATTGTTGTTCAGCAGGAACGGATAGCGCCGGTACGCCTTATACGTCAGGCCGCCGCCGCAAGGCTTCTCCCACGCCAGCTTTTCGTCGAGCAGGACGGTGTCGAGGCCGGCCGCGGCGAGACGTTCGGCTGCAAATGCGCCGGCAGGACCGCCTCCGAGAACCGCGACGCGCTTCATTATTGGCCGGCGCCGGACGGGCGCCCGATCGGGGGATGACCGGGCGGGAGTCCCGCTCCTCCTTGTGCGCTTCCACCGGACATTCCCGGGGCCTGGCCACCTTGAGGAGGCTGGCCCATCCCGTGCGGAGCTTGGCCCGGCTGGCTTCGCCCACGGCCTTTGACGACCCACCGGCTGCCCTGACGCTCGAGCGTATAGCGCATCGTCATTCCGCTTGCGGCCGCCGCGCCCCGGGGGCGGAACAACACGTTCGCGTCGGCCTCGTTCTCGCGGAAGGAAACCGAGGTGACCTCCACTTCGATGGTGGACAGGTTCAAGTCGGAACGTTGTGAGAGATAGTCGATGACACCCTGCCGCACGGCGCCTTCGTTCTGGATCGCTCGATTTCCACATCCCGGCAGGAGCACGGCCGCGAACACGAGAGAGAGATGCCCTAGAGTCACAATCCGATTATAGGCACTATGGACGGACGCCGCTTCACTACTATACTCAGGGTAAAGTCATGAAGCATCGGGAATCCGCTGAAAGGCAGCGGCTATCGGCCGTTCAGTATTCCGCCGCCGGGCATCCGTCTGTCGAGCAGCTCATGGCGGAACAAGGCACCGGTCCGATCACGGACGTTTCCGCCCTTCACGGCGATTTCTGGCCCGAAGAGGAGTCTATCGAGGAGTTTATGGAAACTCTCCATGAGTGGCGCGGCCACGTACACACCGATCCGGCCGCATGAATCGCGCTGTCGCCGACACCGGCGTCATTTCGTTTCTTTTCAAGAACCACCCCATCAGCAAGAGCTACGATCCGGATCTCGCCGGCCGTGTCGCTCTGATTTCCTTTATGACCGTTGCCGAGGTCGCGCGCTGGGCCATTCAATATCGCTGGAGTGAGCAACGCGTCCACTGGCTGCACCTGTATCTGCGGCGCTTTACTGTGGTTCCTTCGAGTCCCGGCCACGAGCTGACGATGCTTCCGTATTAGAGCGTGTTCGACAACCTCTCCTATAGAGTTGACGGCGATACGGTCACGCTGCTGGAGCAAGTCACGCGCCCGACACTGAAGAGCGAGGCGGAGCACGTCGCGAAGGGGATAGAGGGTGTCGGGCGCGTGGTGAACAAGCTCGAAGTGCTTCCGCTGTCGCCGATGGACCAGCGCATCCGGATGGCTGAGTACCGCGCCATTTACGGGGATCCGGTGCTCCAGAGCTACGGCCTCTCTGCGGTTGCGAGCACACACATCATCGTCAACCAGGGCCGCGTCACGCTCGAGGGCGTCGTCGCGAGCGAGAACGACAGGAATATCGCGAACATTCGCGCGAACGGAGTGCCCGGCGTGTTCTCGGTGACGAACAACCTGAGAGTGGAAAAGGAGTGAGTATTCCGGCAGAGCCGCGACCGTCAGGGAGCGGTGGAGTTGGGGTCCAGCCCGTGCGGCCACCGCTCCCTTACGGTCGCGGCTCGGAATCTACGCGCCGCCGCTCCCCGGCCGAGGCCGCTTGTATGATGGATAGATGGACACGCCGACCGAACCCCAAACAGCCACCCGTGCGCACGAGATCATGGAACTCGAGCGGGAGTATCTTCTGCAGAACTACGCCCGCTATCCGCTGGTGCTGCACCGTGGCAAAGGCTGCTGGGTCTACGACCTCGACGGCAAGCGCTACCTCGACCTGATCGCCGGCATCGGTGTGAATGCGCTCGGGCACGCCCACCCGCGGATCGTGCGCGTGATCCGTGAGCAGGCGGGGCTGCTGGTCCATTCCTCGAACCTCTATTACCACGAATACCAGGGACCGCTGGCGAAGCGGCTTGCCCAGGCCAGCGGTTTACAGCGCAGCTTTTTTTGCAACTCCGGCACCGAAGCCATGGAAGGAGCGCTCAAAATGGTCCGCTCGCACGGGCGGAAGATCGCGGCGGAAAAATACGAGATCGTTGCGCTCGACAATTCCTTCCACGGGCGCACCTTGGGCGCGCTCTCCATAACGGGACAGCCGAAATACCGTGACGACTTCGAGCCGCTGCTGGCGGGCGTGAAGTTTGTTCCGCCGGGCGACGCGGCGGCGCTCGAGCAAGCCGTAACGGACCGGACGGCGGGCATCGTGCTGGAGTGGATTCAGGGCGAAGGCGGCGTCTATCCAGTGACGCACGCGTACGCGGCGCTGGCTCGCGAGCTGGCGAACCGGCACAACGCGCTCCTCATCTTCGACGAGATCCAGTGCGGCGTGGGCCGCCCCGGCCGGTATTTCGCCTACCAGCTTGCCGAGCCGGCCATCCTGCCCGACATCGCTGTGGCTGCGAAACCGCTGGCCTGCGGCCTCCCGCTCGGTGTGATCCTCGCCAACGAGAAAGCCGCCGCCACCATCGGGCCGGGTATGCACGGCACCACCTTCGGCGGGAACACACTGGCCTGCCGCGTCGCGCTCGAGTTCTTCGACATCCTGGAGGGCTTGCTGCCCGAAATCGAACGGCTCGGGGAGTATTTCCGCGCGCAGCTTTCCGGCCTGGCGCAGCGTTTCGGATTCATTCGGGAGGTGCGCGGCTACGGCCTGATGATCGGGATGGAGCTGGACGTCCCCGGCAAGCAGATCGTGCTCGATGCCATGGCCGAGGGCCTGCTCATCAACTGCACGCACGACACGGTCCTGCGATTCCTGCCGCCCTACATCATCACCGAAAAGGAGATCGGCCGCGCCGTGAAGACACTGGGGCGGCTGCTCAAGCGGGTCAAAGCCTAGTACCTCGACCGCGTGATGCGTTGCTACCGCTCCCTGACGGTCGCGGCTCAGTTACAGGTTGATGCCGCTACCGTAAAGAAGCGGAGTTCACGGTCGCGGACCTAGTCACCGCGGGTTATAACAAGTCTTCCCTCTTGCGTTGCTCCAGGGCTTTGACGAGCTGGCCGACTTCCTGTGCGCGGGAGCGGGCGGCGACCAGGAGTGCGTCCCGGGTATCCACGACAATCAGGTCTTCGACGCCGACCAGGGCGACGAGCTTCCGTTCGGCATCCACGTAATTGCCGGTGCTCGACCGGGCCAGGATTTCCGCCGCGCGCGCGGCATTGCCATCCGCATCGTGCGGCAAAAGCTCGTAGATCGCGTTCCAGCTTCCCACATCGTTCCACTCCAGATCGCCGCCGGCGGGCAGGCCCACGACGTTGGACGCCTTCTCCATGACCGCGTAATCGACCGAGATGTTTTCCGCGAGCGGGTACGCCTCGGCCATTCGATGCGCGAACCGCCGGCTCGAAAAGGCAGGCAGGGCGGCCAGAATGGTCGCGGTCTTCGGAAGGTGCTTGCGCAGGGCGTCGAGAAACGTGTCCGCGCGCCAGAAGAACACGCCGGAGTTCCAGTAGTAGTTGCCCGCATTCACGTAACGGCGCGCGGCGCCGCTGTCGGGCTTCTCATGAAAGCGCAGCACGGGAACCGCGGAGAGAGCGCCGGGCTTGGTGCCCTCCGGAAACTCCAGATAGCCGTAGCCGGTTTCCGGCCAGCGCGGCTCGATCCCGAGCACGACCAGGCTGCCCCGCTCCGCCGCGTGATAGGCCGGAGAGAGCAGGCGCCGGAAGCGCGCCGGCTTCCCTACGATATGATCGGCCGGAAAAACGCCGATCACGGCGTCCCGGTCAACCGAGCTCAGAATGTGCGCGGCGAGTCCGTTCGAGGGCGCGGTGTTCCGCTGGGCCGGTTCCGCGATGATCTGCCGGCGCGGCACTTCGGGCAGTTGGCGCACAATCGCTTCCCGCAGGTCGTGGTTCGTGATCACCCACATGCGTTCGGGCGGCAGAAACGCCCGCAGCCGGTCGAATGTGTGCTGAATCAGCGTGCGCGATCCGAAAACATTGAGGACCTGCTTGGCATGGCGGCGGCGGCTGCGCGGCCAAAAACGGGTGCCGCGCCCGCCGGCCATGATCATGGCGTAGTAGGAAAATTTGGACATGTTCGTCGATCCGCGGGACGCAATCAGTTTAGCGGATACGCATGAATCAAGCGGAAGGTCCGGTTCCAGCGCGTCTTGGAGAAGAAATTCTTCGACAGGTCCACCAGATGATCGAGGCTGATGAGATTCGGGCCGGCCAGTTGTTCGGCCGGGGCATCGTACGACCACCAGATGACCAGCGGCTTGCCGATGATGTTGGCGCGGGGCACGAACCCCCAATAGCGGCTGTCGAGCGAGTTGTCACGGTTGTCGCCCATGGCGAAGTAACTGTCCGGAGGGACCACGACCTCCCCGTTCCGGACGTTTTGTTCCAGCATGTTCAGCGCGGACTCGGGCAGCCGCACGTTCGGCTCACCGGGAAAATTGTCCCGGTACGAGTCGAAGTATGTGGTCTTGAGAAACTTGTATGGCTCGATGAGCGGCTTGCCGTCGAGGTAGACCTGTTTATTCACCACGCGAATGCGATCGCCGGGAATACCGATGACCCGCTTCACGTAGTTCTCGCGGATATTCTGAGGAAAACGGAACACGATGATGTCGCCGCGGCGTACCTCGCGATAGGGAAGCAGGTGCCGGCTGATCACGCCCGCCGGCGCGTAAGCGAGCTTGTCCACCAACAGGTGGTCGCCCCTCAGCAGCGTGTCTTCCATGGACACCGTGGGGATGATGAACGGCTGCACGAGCAGCGCCATGGCGAACAAGGCCAGGATCAGCGCCGCCGCCCACTCCGCAAGACTGCTTCGGTGCGGCCTGGCTTCACTCAGAGTTTCAGTCAGGGGCGGCGGTTCCGCGGCCGGGGTCTTCATCGGCGCTGCGCTAGCCCGGGTAACCGCGCACCAGCCGAAACGTGCGGTTCCAGCGGGTCCTGGTGAAGAAATGCTCCACCAGATCGGCGAAATGATCGAGGCTGATCGTCGGCCCCGTGAGCTCTTCGGTCGAGGCCTCATAGGACCAGTAGATGATCAGTGGCTTGCCCATGATGTTTTCACGCGGCACGAAGCCCCAATACCGGCTGTCGAGCGATGAGTCTCGATTGTCGCCCATCGCGAAGTAATTGCCCTCCGGGACCACGACTTCCCCGTCGCGTACCTGGTGCTCCAGCATGACCATGCCGCGGTCGAGAACCTGGGAATTCGGCGGGACCGCGGGGAAGTCGTCGCGATAGGGCTCGATGTAGTCCGACTTGTTGAACTTGTACGGCTCGTCGAGTTTCACGCCGTTGCGATACACCTGTTTATTAACGAGGTGGATGCGGTCGCCCGGGACGCCGATGACGCGCTTCACGAAAGTCTGCTTGATATCGACCGGATAGCGGAAGACGATAATGTCGCCGTCCTTCACATGCTCATACGGCAGCAGATGCCCGGCCAGGGGGCCCGGCGGCGCATAGGCCAGCTTGTCCACCAGCAGATGATCTCCTATGAGCAGCGTATCTTCCATCGAGCCGGTGGGAATCACAAACGCCTGCACCAGCGTGGTCGTGCCAAACAACAGCAGGATGATGGTTACGGTCCATTCGGCGATCGTGCCGCGGGGTATGTCCCGGTTCGATCCGGCCTTTTCGGGCGCCTGCTCAGTCAAAGTCGATTTGTCCGCCAACGAGACTCTCCTCGGTTACGATTTACATTTTAGCGAACCGGCGCGCCGGCCATCATGCCTGCCGCCGGGAGAACCGGCGCAGCCGGAACAGCTCGGCAAACGAGATGCCTATGTCGATCAGTCCGATGCCGCTGACCGCGCCGCGAAAGTACGGACTGTTCCACAATTCCGAGCAGGCCGGGCTGAGCCCCGAGAAGTAGTTGCGGCTCCATAGATCGAGCCACGGAAACAGGAGCAGGAACACGCCAATCTCGAAGCAGAAGAAGACGTACAGCACAGCCGCGGCCTTCTGGTACCAGTGATAGCGAAGAGTCCCGGCTTGGTCCCGCACTGGCGGCTCCTCTTCGAAACGCTCTACTGCCATCGCAAGGCCTCTTGCGGGACAAAAGCCGGAGGCTGTGGCTCCCATCGAAAGTGGAACTCCTCGCGCAACTCGAAAATCGAGCGCAGGGAGCGCGGACAAGCGGCGCGAACCGGCCCGAAGCTGAACCGGTGGTGCACCGTCGGGCCATAGCGGTCCAGCGCCGCGATATGTTGGGCCGTGCCGTAACCCTTGTGACGCCCGAGCCCATACTGCGGGAATACCCGATCCCATTGGCGCATGCAGGCATCCCGGCCAGTCTTGGCGAGGATGGACGCCGCGGCGATCACCCGCGAGCGGGCGTCCCCATGGATGACGGGCGTCTGCGGCAGGGGCAGATCGAGACGCACCGCGTCGAGCAGCAGGCAATCCGGCGGCGGAGCCAGCCGCTGGATGGCCCGTTCCATCGCCAGACACGAAGCCCGGTAGATGTTAATCCGATCGATCACAAACGCATCCACCGGCGCGACGGCCCACGCGGCGGCACGCTCGCGGATGGCCTCCGCCAGCTCCTCGCGCCGCGCCGGTTCGACTTCCTTACTGTCTCGAAGACCACGGATGGGGCGATCCGGGGACAGAACTACAGCCGCGGCGAAGACGGGGCCAAAGAGCGAGCCGCGCCCGGCCTCATCCGCTCCAGCCACAAAGCCGAACCCGGAGGCGCGCAATCCCCGCTCCAGGGTTCCGAGGCACCGGAAATTTTGCTTCGCCGAAGCGGCCAAAGTTACTCGCGCTCTCTTAGACGAGCTGCCTTGCCTTTCAGACCGCGCAAATAATAGAGCTTGGCCCGGCGGACTTTGCCCGTTCGCACGATGTCGATGTGGTCGATCACGGGGGCATGGATGGGGAAGATGCGCTCGACACCCTGGCCGAAACTCACCTTGCGAACAGTGATGGTCTCGCCCTGCCCGCTGTTGTGGCGCGCGATCAACGTGCCTTCAAATGCCTGCACGCGCTCCTTGTCGCCTTCCTTGATCCTCACGTGCACCCGGACGGTATCGCCCGGGCGAAACTCGGGCACATCCGCGCGCTTCAGGGCGCTCACGTACTTTACTAAGAGCTGATTATTCATGACTGTCCCGCCCGGCCGGCCGGTGGGTGACCGGTTCGGGCTCCTTTTTGTTTTCTCCCGCCGGAACGTCCCGTACGGGTTCGATTTCATCACTCCCGGCCGCGGCCGGGCGGCGTTCGGCCAGATCCGGCCGCAACCGCCGCATCTTCTCGTTTGCCGCCTGGATACGCCAGCGGCGAATCTGCTCATGGTGCCCGCTCAACAGCACCTCAGGCACGCTCCAGCCGCGGAACTCAGCGGGGCGCGTGTACTGGGGCCAATCCAGGAGGCTCGCCTCTCTATTATCCACCGGGCTGAACGATTCGTTCAGCGCCGAGGCCTCATTGCCCAACACGCTGGGCAAAAGCCGCGCCACCGCATCGATCACCACGGCGGCGGCAAGTTCCCCGCCACTCAGCACATAGTCGCCGATGGATATTTCTTCATCGGCCAGATGTTCCGCCACCCGCTCGTCTACGCCTTCGTAGCGGCCGCAAATCATAAGCAAATGACCAAACGAAGCCATTCGCCGGGCCGCCGCCTGATCGAACAACCGGCCCTGCGCCGAGAGTAGCACGACTTTGTGGTCCGGTTTCCGCTCGGGCCAGATCGACTCCACCGCCAAGAACAGCGGTTCCGGCTTGAGCAGCATGCCCTCGCCGCCGCCGAAAGGCCGGTCGTCGACGGTCCGGTGCCGATCGAAAGTCCAATTCCTGAGGTCGTGAATGCGAACATCCAACACTCCGGCCTCGCGCGCACGCGCCACCACACCGTGCTCGAACGGCCCCCGGAAAAACTCCGGAAAGATCGTGAGCACTTCAAAGATCATCGGACGTTCAATTCCTTTAAGCCTTCGGGCAGATCGACGGCGATCCGCCGGCCTGGCACGTCGATTTCAACGCAAATGGCCCGGGCAAACGGGATGAGCAACGGCTCCCCCGCATCCTCGCGGCTGACCGCGAGCAGCATGGGCCCGCCGGACTCCTGAAACGCGTCGACCTTCCCCAGGCGCTCGCCGGTCGAACGGTCAACCACCTCACACCCAATCAGATCGGACTGATAGTATTCGCCGTCCGGCAAGGGAGCCCGCGCGCCACTAGGGACGCGCACTTCAGCTCCCTCGAAAGGCTCGGCATCCGAAATGGAGTCGATCCCCCGGAACTTGAATACCAACTGCCCGCGGTGCTCCCACACAGATTCGACCGCGAGCGGCCGCGAACCGCCCGGGGCGCCGGCGGAACCGAAGAGATATACTTGCTCGACCCCGTCGAAGCGTTCGGGCCCGCTGGTCATCGAGACGGCAATCAATTCACCGCGCCGGCCCCAGGTCTTGCCGAGCACAGCCACGGTCACCCACGAATTACCAGTCTCGGGACGCTCTCGTTCCAGGAACTACTCCAAAATCTCCAAAGTGAAGCGCCGGTTGAGTTTCATGCCGGCGGCTCCGAGAATTGTGCGAATCGAGCGCGCGGTCCGTCCTTGCTTCCCGATCACCTTTCCCAAATCACTGGGCGCCACTCTCAACTCGAGCACGGTCACCTGTTCTCCCTGTACTTCGCGTACGCCAACCTGGTCGGGGATGTCGACCAGTGCTTTAGCGATATCCTCCACGAGTTCTCTCATCCCTGACATAGCAGCGCCTCCTCATTACCTCGATCATAACATTGCCTTAATGAGGGACATCTTCAACCGCTCCCTCACGGTCGCGGCTCGGAAAGTTGTTACTACGCAACCGGCTCAGCCGCGGGTGCGGGATGGCTCTTGAGCAGACGCGCCACGGTATCCGAGGGCCTGGCTCCGACGCTCAACCAATGAGCGACGCGGTCGTGCTTCAAGCTCACTGTCGCCGGCTGGGTGACGGGGTTGTAGTAGCCCACGACTTCCACGGCGCTGCTGTTGCACGCCTTGTCCTTGTCCATCACGACCACACGGTAAGAAGGTTTCTTTTTCGCGCCGAATCGCGCCAACCGAATCATCAGCATATTCAGTACTTTTCGCTCCTAAAATCTTACTATCTGGAAGGGCCGGCACGGCCGGCCCGGGCGAACTGGCTTACGAGCGCTGGCTCAAAAAATCCGGCAGCCTCATTTTGCCGAGTTTCTTTCCGAGAAACCCGCCCGAAAAACTTTTCATCATCTTACGCATCTGCGCATACTGCTTGAGCAGACTATTTACTTCTTGAACCGTGGTTCCAGCTCCGCGCGCGATACGGCGGCGGCGCGAGCCATTGATGATCATGTGATTCGCGCGCTCCCGCGGGGTCATCGAATCGATGATCGCCACCACGCGCGTGATTTCGCCCTCATCGACCTGGACGTTCTTGAGGTCCTTGAGCATGCCGACTTTCGGCATCATCGAAAGAATCGACTCGAACGAACCCAATTTCCGGAGCTGGCGGATCTGGTCGCGGAAGTCCTCGAGCGAGAAATCGTTGTCGATGAGCTTGCGCTGCATCTCCTCGGCTTGTTTCTGGTCGATCTGCTCCTGGACTTTCTCCACGATCGAGAGCACGTCGCCCATGCCGAGGATGCGGGAGGCGGCGCGGTCCGGGTGGAACGGCTCGAGGGCGTCGAATTTCTCGCCCACGCCGACGAACTTGAGCGGCTGGCCGGTGACGGTGCGAATCGAAAGCGCCGCGCCGCCGCGGGCGTCGCCATCCATCTTCGTGAGGATGACGCCGGTGATTCCAAGACGTTTGTGAAACTCGTCGGCCGACTTGACCGCGTCCTGCCCGGTCATCGCGTCGGCGACAAACAGAATTTCGGTTGGCGCAAGCAGCTCTTTAAGCTGCTCGAGTTCGCCCATCAACTGCTCGTCGATGTGCAAGCGGCCCGCGGTGTCCACCAGCAGGACGTCGCGCCCGGTATTGGCGGCTTCGCGCCGGGCGGAGCGCGACAAATCGGCGGGCGTGGTTTCCTCGGGAGTTCCGGCGTAGACCGGCAGCTTGAGGTCGCGGCCGATCACGCTGAGCTGCTCGCGTGCGGCGGGGCGGTAGACGTCCACCGACACCATCAGCGGGCTATGGCCGTTCTTCGACAGCCAGCGGGAGAGCTTGCCGGCAGTGGTGGTCTTGCCCGATCCCTGCAATCCGACGATGAACATGACGGTCGGCGGGTCGTTGGCGAACCGCAGCTTGGACTGGTAGCTCCCCAGGATGCGAACCAGCTCGTCATTGACGATCTTCACGACCTGCTGCGTGGGCGAGAGCGCCGTGAGCACTTCCTCGCCCATTGCTTTCGCCCGTATGTTTTCAATGAGTTGCTTGACGACCCGAAAGTGGACATCGGCCTCGAGCAGCGCCACGCGGATTTCGCGCAAAGCCTGCTCCATGTTGGCGGCGCTCAGTTTCCCTTCGCCGCGCAGGTTCTTGAAAACGCGCTGAAGCTTATCGGATAGAGTCTCAAACATGATCGGGACCCGAATCTGGTCTCGGCGGGATCCGACACACCACCGCGGCTGCGGCAGTTCTTACATTATAAGCAATCTGCGGTCCGGCGATAGAGACCCGGCGGGGGCGGTCACTCCCGCCAGAACAGCTCGGCGTCGGAGCGGCGCACATAGTTGGCGTCGAGCGCGGCGGGATCCTGGGCCAGGCCCGCGCGGTATCGCGCGGCGGCGATTCGCCCGATCGCGCCCGCGAGCGCACGGGGAACGTCACGCGCCGCAGCGTTCTCGAAGCGCGTGCCGGCGAGCGCCGGACGGAAGGGGCCGAACCCGGTCGAGAGGAACTCGAGGTCGCCATCCGGCAGTGCGGCCAGCCAGCTCGGGAAGGCCGTGACGATTTCCGGCGAGACCACTTCGAGCTTCGCGTTGTAGACCGCGCCATAGACCTGGCCGCGGCGCGCGTCAAGCACCGCCGCCCGCAGAGGCGCGGCGCCGAACCAGGCGACCGCCTCCAGATTCGAGATGGCGATGGCAGGCTTGCCGGCCGCCTCGGCCAGACCCTTCACCGCCGCGAGGCCTACCCGAACGCCCGTGAATGAGCCGGGCCCCGCCGCGGACGCGAAGCAGTCCATCTCGCCGAGGGTCCATCCCGCTCCTTCGAGCAGGCGCGCCAAGTGGCCGTACAGCACCCTTCCGAATCCCTCGGGTGCGTCGATCGATACTTCGGAAACAACATCGTCATCCGAGATCAGCGCGAGGCTGCCGGCATCGGCCGTGGTGTCAACCGCGAGTATTTTCGTCACTGGGAAAGCTGGTAAGCGCGGATGAGCATATAGACCTTGCCGTGCGCGTTCAGGCCGTAGAGCCGGAGGGCCAGGTTCGCCGGGTAGGTGTTCGTGAGGCCGGCCGGAATCTGAAATGTGCCCTGAGGGCCGGCGCCGATCACCCGCACGCCCTGCTGGTCCGCCGGGACCTCGCCCGTCCACAGCCACATCATGCTGCGCGTCGCCGGGCTTTCCCGCGTCAGCTTGACGGCGTACTTTGCCGGTTTCGAAAGTGAAAGGGAGTCCGCTGCCGGCTCGGCGATCTCGTAAGGAATCTTCTGCGGGACCTGCTCGATTTCCTGCATGATGATGGGACTCGACTCGAATTTGTAGGAGCGCAGCGACTGTTTTCTCCCCTCGCGTGAGATGTGCAACACCCAGTCGTGGGACCGGTCGGGCGGCTCGCCGGAGAACCGGTCACCCTTGAACTTTTTCAATTCCACGACCTCGCCGTTGGTCGGGTTGAACCACTCCACGTCGTAGGACTGCTTTTGAAGCACGACATCGACCGGGCCCGGTTTTTCCACATAGACGACATACTCGATGCCTTCCATCTCCTCGTCCTCGACCCGCACGAGCGCCAGCGCCCGGCCGCCGGTCACGTCGAAGTAGGGCTCGAGCTCCCAGTAGCGCGTTCCGGCAAAGAACCCGAACCAGAGGGACATCTGCTTCGCCCCGGGCGAATCCAGATACTTCGCGTCGACCGGCGCCTGGCCCACCCCGGAAGTGCCGGTGTTGGCGAACGTCGGAGACTGCCCGTCCATGGTAGAGTTCCACAAGCGGCGGCGGAACGCGCCGGCATCCCCATCACCCGGCCCGCCGCGGCCCGCGCCGCTATCTTCGGAGCCGAAGCGCAGGTTGACGAACGGCACGGCATAGAGTTGGTGCTCGATCGTGCCCAGCGCATGGTCCGCCGAGCCGTAGGCGACATAGTCCTCCCAGCCGTCTCCCAAGAGCGGCGACGAGGTGGACAGCGCGCCGGTTGAGCGCGGGTGGCCGAAGGGGTCCAGCTTCTTGAGCGCCTGCCCGATCTCCTTGAGCAGCTCCCGGCTGTTTTCGGTGTTCTCAAACTCATTCGCCAGTTGCCAGGTGATGTGCATCGCCGAGTACCGCGCCGCCAGGTAGCGCACGTATCGCTCGCGCTGCCGCCAGGAGGGAAACAGCTTCACGAGCTGGTCCGGCGTCCAGGCGAGCACCAGGTCCGCGATGATCCCCTTGGAGTTCATGTACCGGATACGTTCATCGATTTCGCGGAATGCGGCCGCCCTCGGCTGGTCGGCCGAGGCGAAGGCGCGCTGCGGCTCCTCCGGCTTCGAGAGCACGACACCGCGCAGGTGATTGAATTTCTGCTCCGCGCGTGTGTCCACGACCGTTTGAAACAGGGACCGATCGATCCACGGGAAAGTCAGCAGCGTGTCGCCCATCCAGAGATGCGGCGTTTGGACCAGTTCATCGACCAGCGCCCAGTGGTGAACGTTCGCGGGGTGGAGAAAGCCGTGTGCGCCGGATTCGGTCGCGGGAAACTGGCCTTCCCGGCCGTCGAGCCGCGTGAGGTTGCTGGTCGTGCGAAACATCCAGGCGCCGGGCTCGGTCGGCGCGAACCGCAGCACCATGCGCCGGCCGCCATCAAAGAACGCGGGCACCCGGAAGGTACGGAACCGCGGCGAGCGGAACTCCGCCTCGAGTTCGACCGTGAGGTATGGATTCGGATGGTCCGCGGCTTCCTGGTCCGACAACTCGAACGTGATTTCACAAGGCGAGTAGGCCGGAGCCGGCTGGCAAACCGTCTGGGCAAGAGCTGAGAATGCGGAAGCTGCAACGAGCACAAGGGTGCGGGCAGACATCGTAAACAACCAGTGTATGCCGCCGGTGCGCTGAAGAAATGTCTGGAAATTCGGGGACACTCCTGCGGGCGCACTAAAGTGGTGACTTTACCTTTCGAGCCCGGAGTGTCCCCGGATTTCTTTACTTGCGTGTCTGGGCTCGTCGAGAGCGCTGAGCATCGAAGCTCGCGACGATGATCTTCAAGTCGCCGGCCACGGGCTTCGTATAGATGTAGGTCAGTTCCCGGCTGTGATTTTCGCGAACACGGACGAGGGGACTCCAGCCATTGCCGGCGGCCTGCCGGACGATCGCTTCAAAACGGCCGGTCTCCGGCAGAGTGTAGTCCTGGTTCTCGAAAATGGCCACATCGACCTGCTTGACACCGCCTGGGTGCGCGGCGGCGGCGAAAAACAGGACCGTTCCCAGGAGCGGGATGTGCACGCGGCGGACTCCGAGATTCGATTCGACACCCCGCACGATGGCTCGGAAATCCGCATCGCCCGAGTAGGCTTCCGGCGCCATCAGCGCGAGGAGGGGCACCGCGAGCAGGAGCGCTTTCATGGCTCACTCCTTGTTCCCCGCGGGTTTTTTGTCGCGATGCACCTCGACTGCCGGAACGCCGAAGTGACCTCCCAGCTCGCTCAACTGGTTGATGTCGATGTCGCCGACGATATTGACCACGGTCAGCTCTTTCGGCTCCGCCGCCAGGACCACCAGGCCCGCGACGCGGCCGCCGTCCAGCTTCATATAGACCTCGGCGTTTTCGCGGTCCTTCCTGCTGGCGACGCCGAGCATGCGCGACCAGCCGGGGCCGCGAACCTGCGCGCGAACCGCTTCGACATCCTCCTCCGAGTACTCGCCTTCCTTCTCGAACTCGAAGGATTTCACGTAGATGCCTTTGAGCCCCGCCACCAGGGCCCGAACCTTGGCTTCTTCCGAGTCGTCTTTCGACAGAAACTTGCCGGCCAGCTTGAGCAACGGGCCGTCGAGGGAGACATCCACCACCTCGGCGGCCTTGCCGGCCAGCCTGTTCAGACTCGCCGGCAGCTTGACATCCTGCGCCGCGAGCGGCCAGACCGCGGCCAATATCAGAATTGCGCTCCTCATAACCCTCCGTTCAGCTCCACCACCTTGGCGCGCGCCAAATGCAGTTTCGTCCCGGCGACTCGCAACGCGAGCACCAGTTGCCGCTTCGCCGCCTCGCCCTCGATCCGCGCCTGCCGCTGGCGATACTCGACGGCGCCCGCCACTACGAGGAGGCACGCGAGCACGCCGGCCGCGGCCCAGCGGATCTTCGCCGGGCGGAACGGCGCAGCCAGCCGCCGCCACCAGTCCGGCATCAGGGCAGGCGCCGCCGCGGCGCGCGCCAGCAGGCGGGCCGTGAACTCCGGACCTGGGTCCTCGCGCCTTAGCGCGTCGCGCAGCCGATCCTCGAGAGAGCTCATACTTGTCCTAAAAACCGACTCCCACCGTGCAGGAAAACTTCTCGCGGAGCATCGCGAGCGACCGCTGCAGATGGCTTTTCACCGTGCGCAAGGGCATGTTCAGGAGCTCCGCGATTTCCCCCGGCTCCAGGTCTTCCTGAAATCGCAAAATCATCACCATTCGGGGCTTCTCGGGCAGCGAGGCGACCAGCTTTCGCAGCCTTTCCGAGAGCATCGGGTCGCTCTCGGCGGCCGCAGCCGCGGGCTCGGGCACGTCCTCAAGTGCGATCCGCGGCCGAATTCTGCTTCGCCGCGCGAAATCAATACACCGGTGCACGGTCACTTTCCGCAACCAATGACGGGCGTGCTCAGCCGACTTCATTTCCGCCAGGCGCCGGTGCAATTGGAGAAAAACCTCCTGCGCCAGCTCCTCCGCGGCCGCCCGGTCGCGCAGGTAATGGAGCGCGATGCTGAAGACCATCGCCTGGTGGCCGCGCACCAACACAGCGAAGTCCGGAAGTGTGCCCGCTGCCATCACCCTTCACAAGATACATACGCGCAAGGGTGCGGGGGAGGACGCAAATGTTGCGGGGGGGGCGGGCCGGCCAGCGTAGTCCTCGCCTTGGATTCCCCGCCTTTGGGGGTATTTCGGTTCGTTTTGCAAAAATCCGTTTCTGCGCCCGCCCTTTTCCGGAGTCGGGCGTAGCTGGTCCGCGGGTGGCACTCCGTTGGGGCGCGCAGGCCGGATTTTGGGTGGCGAAGACATGCTGCCTCACGTTTGCAGCATAGAGGCGGCTCCGGGGATAACGAGGAAGCGAAAAATGTAAGTGGCTGGAAGGGAAGAAGAAAAGGAATGTGGCGGGGCGTCACGGGCGAATGCAATGGGGCCGTGATCCTGATTCCTCCGGCGTGGGACTGGGGATTGCTTCAAACTTGGCCCACTTGGCTTCAATGGGGCCGTGATCGCGCGATCACGGAATTATTGCGGGCGGGATTGTAGGCGTCCCGCTAAGGTCCGCTTCAATGGGGCCGTGATCGCGCGATCACGGAATTGCTTGCGCTTTTCGGCGATGAGTGCGCGGCCGGTGAGCTTCAATGGGGCCGTGATCGCGCGATCACGGAATTAAGTGAGTGCTCCAGCACGGCGGCAGAAGATGTTGGGCTT